>JGI24159J19872_10006177_pt1 | contig 15559 bp, 8 predicted proteins | sample Ectturendosymbi4_FD_19872 | JGI IMG/M metagenome (IMG submission 19872) | reverse complement strand
GACCATTGCGCATGCGCGACATTACATCTCAACGTGTGACATTAGCATAACATAAACCAATACACACAGCGGTCGGCGTTGCACACGATCAGTCCTCAACAACCTAATTGAAGTTTCTAGAACTCTGGCTTAGGTTTGCTCCTTGTTGTGCGTGCACTTGTGGTAAAAAGCCAAGGCATTTTATTGAGGACATGAACTTTGAGACCAGTCAACGCTGTGGAACCTGTCCACTATCAAAACAGAACAAAACGAGGATCACATTCAAGTTTTCTGCAAAGATTACTCACATCCCTGGAATACTAACCCCGGGGGATTTCAACCCAGACAGGAGTGGTGGCCACGTGGTCCCTAGGTGAAAATCACCCGACGTTATGGTTGGTTGTGAGTTCGGGTGAAAATCGCCCGTCATTATGGTTAGTGTGAGTTTGGGTGAAAATCACCCCACGTTACGGTTAGTGTGAGTTCAGGTGAAAATCACCCCACCTTATAGTTAGTGTGAGTTTGGGTGAAAATCACCCCACGTTGTGGTTAGTGTGAGTTCGGGGTGAAAATCACCCGACATTGTGGTTAGAGTGAGTTTTTGGTTTCCCTGTTAATGCCTTGACATTGTACAAATTGACAAACCTCCACTAATTTATAGTTTTCATATTTCAATTTTGGGGGCTTGGTGCATTGTTTGGGTGGGCTTAGCCCACCAAATACCCCCTGTGGCGGTGGGACTAGCCTTATGTGAGACATGAAAGTCAATAGCAGTGCCGCGAACAATCTGATTGCCCAACAATTGCCGTAAAGCATTTGCCCATTTTGGGCAAGTTTACCTTATGTGCCTGGGTTTCGTAAAAAATTTGCCCATTTTGGGCAAGATTGATTAATGTGGCTGAAAAATGCAATGAAAATAGAAAAATTTCATGTCTCAACCTAGCGTAGTTTCACTGCAGATAGAACCACAAGCTTGAAATGAGGTTCTGTTTGAACCTTAAACCGACCACCAATGACGTCTACTGGCGGAATTTTTGGATTTTTCTTTACTTTTTCGTTCACTTGTTAAGAGCTCTTCCCACATTTTTGTTTGGAAAATTCCTTTTGTTCTTCATCATATAAACATTTTTCCAAAATCAACAGGTTGTCTTTTTCTGATCGGATGAGCTTCAGAAGACTTACCAAGTTGTACAAAAACCTGCGCGCCTGTCTAAGCCTGTCAGTTAGTCCAGTATAAGCGAATAAACAAAATCTGCCCATTTTTGGCAAGGACAACAACGGTGTTTGTGTTTAGAGGTTACCTGAGCAGGGTTAATTGAAATTGCTGATGATTACTAACGCTGCGATTCTTATATACGAACAATGATGTTCTTTTCTATGTCTTGAAGCACCACCTTTGATTTTGTATTATTCAAGCCTTCATTACTCTGTGGCCACTGAACGCAATTGAAAAACAACTTAAAACAAACGACATATAGCATTAACTACGAAGTTTAAATGAAACCTCAGATTCAAAAATATTGCAGAGCAAGTTGTTGCAATTGTATTGCAACAGAATGGCCTGCAAGTTAACGAAATTGCGAACGAGCAGCTTTATCAAGCACAATTTTGCAACAGTTTTGAGGCCGCAGTCCTTTGACAACTCATTGAAGCAAATTGATGACGAAAACACACAACCCTTTACTTTCTCTGGTCAATACAATCAAAACTTAAGCGTCACATGTTGTTTGCTTTAAATCCAGTCGCGACATCGCTCGCTTACCATCCGTCATAAGACCACAAACCGCTGTAGAACGCAAGCGCTATTGCCGAAAAGCTCTGCTTCGTGCCTGCGAAGGAATTTTCGAAGTTCTCCGTGTTGCCCTGTGCGAGCATTACAATGCCTCCGACCACGATCGCTGCTATGATTGCCAGCTTGGCAATGGTGAAAAACACTTGCACTCCGTTGCTGACTTTCACGCTAAAACAGTTCACCGTCGTAATCAGCACTGTAGAAAAAGAATAGAAAATGATAAAGGAGAAGTTTTTATAAATTCAATTAATCAAAAATGTGCCAGCGTTTACCCTGTGTCTTGTTTCTGTGAGTTTATATAAATAAGCCTGGTTCAGTTGGAAGAATACAATTAAAACTGGTTTTGCGACACATAAGTATCGGGAAAACAAATGTGAGAAATCACAGAGAAAGTTTGGTCGAAACCACTTTGCTGGAAAGTCAGTTATTTCGAAAAAAGTTTAGATTACACGATGCTCATTACAATAGAATCTTGTTTATGAAAAATTGTTAAATGCAGACTGTTCGCTTGATACCAGGCTCATTTGATACGAGTTGTTTCAACAGATGTCTATTCGATTGAGAACTCTCACTTCATTCATGGTATATAGGTCGGAAACATGCTAAATCAATTCATAGCTTTTTGCACGTTTCATTCCAGATGGGTTCATTTTATGTCTCGTCACGTAATTATCGTTTCATATGGTACTCCTTCACAAAAGATCATTTGCTAGAAATTCGACCCTCACTTTAAATCAGTGGTTCTCAACGTGGTCCAGTTGGACAACCGGTGGTCCAGTGGGACAACCGGTGGTCCATCTTGAATTGCTAGCAGGGTTGCGGAGTCAGAGGTAGAATGTCCGACTCCAAATCCGACCTTTCCAAAATTTCCCGACACCGACCCGACTCCGGCCTTTCAAAAATTTCCGACTCCGACACCTTAGCATAACATGAATGAAGTTTGGCTCGCAAGAGTTTTGTATCAACTAGCATCACTGGAAATCGTAGTACACAACAAGAATTCTCAGTTTTAATAAAAATTTCAAAAGAATTGTACCATTTCAACAGGCACGGCTTAGGATTCCTAACTTAAGAGTGCATTGTATAAAATGATTCAAATTGGGTTCCGCAGTCAGAGTCGGATACAAAATCCGACTCCGACTCGTAACGATTTTAGGAATCCGACTCCATCCAAAAACCTCCGACTCCTTGCGACTCCGACTCCGGCTCCAATTCCTGATTGCTAGTGGTCAACAAGGAGGTCCACAAATCCTTGATAAAACGTTCCTGAAAACAGCAACCTTGTGCAATACAGCTTTGACCAGTTGTTCATGAGGTGTCAGCATAGCAAAGTGATCCATCGGATATTTTATTAAAAAATGGTCCACGGGCCAAAAAAGATTGACAACCACTGGGATTTAAACAAATGACTTAATACAAATCGATTTGGTCCTGTGCTTTAAAGTCATTATTTGAATTCCAATCATTACGGTAGTTTACTAGGAAGCTGATTTTTAGTAAAGGTTTTGAAATAAAGGTCCCTCATCAGCAGTATCAAAATGCTTTGCATTTTGAATAACTTAATTTCGAAATGCAGTCTCAAGGTTTTGCAGAAAAACATTTGCACAAAGTTCATGGTTAATGCTCTTCGCATCAGAGAAGTACTATTAGGTTGTAAATTAAAAGTTGCCAGACGTCATAATTCAAGGGAAATGAAATTTTTACAAGTGCGTTTATGGCTTGTGATGTTTTCACAGTCAACACAGCCAAACCACATGATTGAGCACGCCACGATTTTTTGCAAGGGTGAGGCTCAACTTTTGATGCAGCGGCAGTATCTGGTTTGTGGGCGTTTCAAACTGCTTGAGCCATCCCGGCTGAAACTGACCACTTTTATGACTGAAACGGTTGCTGCTTCCTGTTCACACTGCTTACAAAATCAACCGTGAATGTTGCAAGTACGCCTGTATGGCAAGCAAACGTGTTTTAAAAATGGACTTGGCGTTTAAAAAAAGAAAATAAAGCATAGCCACTGCTGCTGCAGTGTTGCTATTTCAGCAACCGTCGCAGCCGCTGTCAGCTCATTTTAAATATTTTAAATCTTGTGCCAGCCTCTACCTTTGCTCAGTTGTATTCATCGTCATTTTGACGACTTGCATCTTCTACTGCTACGTTGTGTTTCCTAAGCATTGCGCTTCTGTTGCGAGTAAACTTGCTTTTACACGCGAACCACTAGAGGCATAGGCGAAAGAAACGTGGAGTACAGGAGGGTGGCTGCCACTCTAGCGCTACAAGATTTGTGAAAATCAGGGGAATTGGAGCAGTTTTAGTGAATATTCAAGTTAGCTTCCAGAGATCGAGAGAAAAGATCGATGCAAGGTGCAGCGTAAACGAAAAAGATCGTTGCTGACTTCTGTAAATGGTGCAGCGTTGACATTGTATTGCGTTTCTAAATTGCGTTTCGCAAAATTCCGATGACATTTTTGCTCTTCACTTTACTTTTATGGAAAATTACCGAATTTCTGGTAGATACCAAACGGTAGAAGATTACTCTGAACAAAAAAGATCCGGGTTCATATATCAAGGAATGAAGACTTTTTAAGGACAAACGAATTACTTATCTCCTGATAAAACCCTTCCAAGCGTCTGGTTGAGATTGTTGATGACAGCATCCAAGCACAGCCTCACTGGCAGTGCTCATCAGACCACTGCGAAATCTTTTTTTTGGTCTTTGAGTGGTTGTAAAAATTCTGAAAAATTGTACCTCTTTTCTGTGTTTCTCGTCATCGTTGCAAAATCATAACGTACTTTGTGGGAGAAAACCAGATATTCGTGAAAATTTGACCTGAAACCCGACTTTTAAAATTGTTTTTGTAGCTAAACTGCTGCGGCAAAAGTAGTGACGGTTGTTTGCGCCAGTCTGGCACTTTCGCTTTGTTTCTTGTTCCAAAACGATCATCGATTTTTCCGTAAATGCAACCAGCAGCATCGCACGAACAGCAGGCAGCATCAAAACTCAGCAGCGCAAGAACTTACGTATGCAAAAAGCAGAGGCACATTTTTGTATTGTGGCGGGAGGTGTACATCCGGGATAAAACGGTGACGTCACGTACTCGGCGAAACCGACAGAGATGATCGCGAACGATGACGGTTTCGTCACAATGACTGAAGTCCACGCATACAAGTAGGCGATGATATCTCCGAAGGCAGCTCGTATGTAGTTGTACTCTCCGCCGGAGCGAGGGATCATCAGGCCAAGCTCCACGTAACTCAAAGCACCTGAAATTTTTTGACCGGTTAACGGAAAGATGCAAGTTTTTAGCTGCGGTTGCAACGGTTTTTCATGAAAAAATGCGGGCACTAAACCTGATTACATTGTCTGGTTAAAATAGTTCTTGGAAAAATTACTTAAAAAAGACATCGTAACTGGATTGGTCAGCGACAGTATACTTATAGAACCTGCAAACGTTCGCATCTTTAGGCACCATGTTGCTTCCACAAGGTTTCAGCTGTTTTTTACTATTAGACAAAGCAAATAGCTTTTCTTGACACATCACGCCACATGTCTGCCAATAAAGTGTGTCACACAATTGCTATGAATGCAGAATGATGGACAATAGACAACGCCGTTGTTAAATGAAACAATGCAAGTCTTGTAAGCCGAAGAAAACTTGACTTGCGTTCGCGCCTTGGCGGTAAAGGAATGAAAAACAAACTTGGGGTGGAACGATGCACAGAGGCTTTGCGCAAACAATACCAAATACTAACAACAGAAATTACGCAGAAAATAAAATACAACCTTCGTAGAAAGTTATTATCAGTCCGTGAAACATTATACCAGGGTTTCACAACTTTTCCTCCTAAACCCCTAAAATATTTTGTTCTGACCTCGTACCCCCTACAATTTACAACCAATAACCAGCTTTCAAACGTTTATAAAAGAATTACATTTTTTGATAAGTAAAGAAAATCAAACATATGTACAAGAAAGGATGACAGCGATTAACATTTGAATATCTTCTACAAAAACATTTGCTTGAAATATGTTCAAAATAATAAAATCAAAAAGCTGACTTTCAAAAGTTTGCGAATATATTTCAGTTCAATCAATTTTTTGTTACTATTTCTTACTTTTTGCTTTTCAAAACGTGTAATTTTGTTGCTGATAGCAACACGCATGACTACCTGTGCAATCAAACGATTTCTAGAATTCGAAAGAAAACAGAAAGCAGGAGAGTAATAAACCTATCAATTTCCTTTCATTATGACGGACATTTCTCGCATCCCCAGGGGGTGCAAGCACCCCTGGTTGGGAACCACTGCATTATACAGATAATCGTAAAATGAAAATGGTGGTGTATACGTCTCTGTGAAAAAACAGCTGCAAACAAACAACTGATGTCATATTCGCTTTCCAAAAAACGCAAACACAGGGTGTCAGGTTTCCGTTTAACGTACCAAAGGTCGCCAGCAAACCGCATCCAGCCCAAATGCAAAGACTTGCGCCAAGCGATCCTGAGTTGATCAAAATTCCTGCAGGAGACAGAAAAATTCCAGATCCGATCATTGTTCCAACAACCAGGGAAATTCCACCGAAAATTCCCACCTTTGAAAGCAGCCCGTGTGTATCAGCTAAAAAATCGGTTGTGAATTTTCAAAATCTGACTTGCCATCTCACATCGTGTTAGATACTTTATAAAAAAAATGTAACATTTGAACGGTAATGTGTCAATATGACTGGCAGTCAATGCTCTGTGTTCAGTAAATGAACACGTTGCATGTCGCATGGACTGAAAAACGCCAATGACAAAAATAAGATATCAGTGGTATACAAATTGTACCAATGGTAAATAAAAAGCGAAAGTGTGGCAGAAAGTTCATCTCTTCTCATCTTGCCTTCACCCCTGTGGTTCAGATAATGCCAGTTTGCAACAATGCTTATGACAACATAAATAGTTTTTTAAAGCATGAATTGTTATCAATGATGGAAACGGACTTTTTTGCTTCTTTCTCAGTTCATCACACGGATAAGAGAGAATATAGATACCAAGAAGAAATATAACTGTTAAGAAAATTGATATGTGTGATTGTCCGAACGAGTTGAGCAATTGTTTTTATTTTACCTTTCTACCGATCTTAACCCAGAAGTTTATGAAGGGTGCAGGTGGTTTCGTTTGATATACAAAATAATGAAACAGAGTATTTCAATTATTTTGTATTTCGTGTTTGTATGCAAAAGCATTAACATAAACTGAAGACATTGACAAAACTGAAGCTTGCAACAACGACGCATAAGTTTCAAGAAACACCAAAACATTTTAACTTTGCGAATGATTTAAATTTTCATTTGCAAAACATTGAGCAGCATCCTCACGTTTCATTTGCTCAAACAAAAACATTGGCAAAGAGAATTTTGCAAGTTTGTGGCTTCAAAGTAACGATAGTAATCGCTTGTACAACAACAACTTCTCAAAATATTTTTCTTTAATTAAAGTCCAAAATTTTTGACATAGATTTTCATGCAATAAAGTTCAGTTTCGTTTCGTTGATACTCGTCCATGCGGCTGTTTTCACAGTGAATGCTGCACTGGGCGGTGAGTCAGTGACAGCACCGCGCGTGAACTGTTCCCTGCAATAAAGTTAATGTTTTGAATTGAAAAAATGTTACGTAACTTTTTTGATTGAAGCCATAGCGGTTTTTAATACCCATGCTTGTGTTGCAATCCGTTCAGGACTGTATTCATTTTTGTTAAGAACTCATTTAACACTCATCAAAGGTTAGGTTTCACAGACAAGACTTTTTGTCCAAGTTTTCTGTTCAAACGGTTTCAAAGCAAAAGAGCAAGCAGTAAAGGTTGGACACTTCCAGCTATATTCAGTAACGACAAGCAGGTTAAGCAAAATTTCTTCAATTTGCAATCACTTATGATCAGTGGTTGGCAGCTCGGGTGTTGAATAACATTAGGGGGTCATCGTTTGTTTAAATGGTGCGTCATTCCAAGGTCTTGTCAAACATTGACTCAGGCAAGCGCTCTGCCAGGTACGGATTGCCCTGAATGCAGTCGAAAGTTTAATGTGGGTCGGAAAGCTCGTGTACGCAACAGTGATAAATATGACGTGATCAAAAAATCAAGAATCTCTTTGGTAGCGAAAGCGTACTACACCAGATTGCCAAACAAATGTATGCATCCTTTGCTGCAACAGGTTTCAACACGAAAGCTTCTTAATGAAAAACGCTCAGGACAGGGGAAATAAAACATATTTTTCTGTACTTTATACATTTTCATACTGGAAATCATGAATTTGTAACCATGATTAAAATATTTGTAAATCATTTTTTTCTTTTCATTACTCTAAACAAGGGCTGTGCAACCCGAAGCTGAACTTTGTGGCCAGCGGAAAGGTTCAGATTTTGAAACTGTGTTGCCAATCTTCCGTGGGTGGCCAACGAGTTGTCTAATGCGCAGAACTTGACACATAGAGCTGTGGCCCCTGGACCAATCTGGTAATGTGCATTTGGCCCTAAACTACACCAGCATAAATTTCGGACTGGCAAAAGGTTCGACAAGACGTTTCTTAAAGTTATCTGTAAAAAAGAAACATAAATTTCGCAATGTGTTTGTTGTTCATGCCAGCCCTAAGAAAGTACCTGCATTGCCAGGTTTGGAGTGTCTCTTATAATAGTGAATGCAGTATTTACAGTAGTTTTGTATTTACCAAACTTGTTTACTCGGGTTCCGACAACAAAGATCCGGTGAGCGTTTGAGATGCGCCGTTTTTAATGACCCTTCGAATGTTCAACAAACCCAACATAAGCTTTTTGCAAAAAAAGAATGCAATGTAATGAAAATCACGGCCAATGAAAACGATACAAATGACATATTGCAAACGTTTCGATAATTCCTGTTATCATCATCAGTGCATTGCAAATTTGCAATGCATTGATGTTTTGCAAACAATTGCAAATTTGCAATGCACTGATGATGATAACAGGAGTTATCGAAACGTTTGCAATATGTCGTTTGTATCGTTTTCATTGGCCGTGATTTTCATTATAAGGCTATTTAGCACTTCCGCTTTTCGTGTACCAAGAGTACCAAGAATGCAGTGGTTATCTGAAAATGACATGCTTCTATCAGAAAACCTACGCTAGTCTTTAAAACTGGATATAAGCTGCTGAGCTCATTTTGCATAGATGGCCAGCAGGTAGTAAACACTTTCTGGCTGCTGCCATAACAGGTTTTTACAAACCGACATTCGGTAACAAATGTCATTCACGTTCCAGCGCTGCCCTTACCAACTTTTAAAATCGAAAGGTAAAAGACAGTTTAATTTCATCATTTCCAGAATTCGTTGGATGCTTGAAATCGCAAACGATGTAGAAAGATCTCATTGAATGTTTTTGTATCTGCCTATTAACAAACATTTCTCTTGTTTTTTTTTTATTAAATCACCCACTCTCATCGTTTTTTTCATTCCTTTGGCCGTTTAGCAGCTGATCGTAATCCCATACGTTACGTTAATGTGGACATCTTGAATTGACAACGACTTACGTCCATGGAATTGCACTTGAACGGACTTGTGTGCATTTTCATCAGATATGAAATGTAAATCAAGAAAGTCCCTGGTTGTTCATCAAATAACATTTGAAAACTCCTGTCCAATACTTTAGGCCAGTGGTTCTTAACCGGGGGGCGCGTCCCCAGGGGGGCGTCAATAAATTTGAAGGGGGGCGCGAGCGTTTACGCGCTCTGCAACATGGACAGTTTGATCAATAAATTTACCAATAGATGCGTTGTTTCAACAACTTATTTAATGTCAGGGGGGCTTGAAACAAACGGCAATTAATTAAGGGAAGCGTGGTAGAGAAAAGGTTAAGAAACACTGCTATAGGCGTTTCTGGGAAAGGTCTGTACGCTCTCACATCACAAATGAAATTTAATGTGTAAATTTCAGCAGAAAGTGACTATACATTTTGAACTGAATCATTTCTACTGATTTTGTATGCAAACACAAAATTTGAAGGAAGTTTAATACCATTACCACACTCAGTTGATCAGCAACAAGAAAGAAGATGTCCAACTCCAAGTAACCCCTAAACTTGCAAAACTGCGTGCGTGTTTATTTGAAATTAAGCATGTTTCTGGATTCAGTTTTAAACTTGCTGTTGTTTTTACAGCTACGTATGCATCACGGAGATATTAACGCTGAATAAAACTGGATGCTAAACTCTTAGAAATAAAAAAGGTNNTATCAGAATCAAATGTTACAGGGTATGTACGCGTGAAATTAGGCGGAAATCAAAACAGAGTAACAAGTTCTAACATTCAAAAAANCCGAGCAGAACTGCCACAAAGATATTATACACAGCAAAAAACAATTTCAAAACAGTAAAAATTGCTTTATAACAGAAATAAAAATTTAAGTTGGATTGTCAGTATTACTGAGTGGGATTTAATGTATTTTTTAACTACCACAGTATGTTTTGCATTGTTTTATTTCCAACAAAATTCAAATCATTATTTTGAAAGCCCCAGTTCGTTCCGACCTGCAACAAACTTTATCGCTTCTGTTAACTTCCTCTTAACGACGAATAATTGTTTGGCATTTTTGTGCTTTGAAAAATAACATTTTGTTGAGTCATTCAAAGTTGTGCTTGTACGTCATTCATTACCTAATTAAGCTTTATACCTTCGATACCAATGAAATTGCTCTTTTTTCGCCAATTTCTGAAGAAGCACCGTCAAATAACGAAAGCAAAAGTGAATCCGTAGGCTGGATTTGCGTCATGACGTTGCCATTTCAGCCTAATTTTAAGTATACATCACCCTGTGTTTATCGGCTGTCGACAAAGTCCAAGGGCCCAGCGAAACTCTGCACCTTATGTAGTGCTGAGCAATTCCTGTATCTTCAAACATGGTGGTGTGCGGTTAGGTAGAGCAAACAAAATAAATACCTTCAAAATCTTCTAAGAACTCAGGAGCTATAAGTAGTACTTTTTTTTGCATTTGTAAATTTTGGTAAATCATGGTTGCTTTCTCATTTTATCATCTCCAATAGTTTCGATTGTTGGAAGCACTATTTTCATCAGCATCTTAGTAGAATGGCATTGAGCATGTTGAAACGACTGGGAAGGCCTTTCAAGCTGCACAAGCTGGCAAAGTTTGCGTTGGGTGGAAAACTCTGTTTAAACACAAATGAAAAGATTGTTTTCATATTAAACAACTCTGCGGTTTTTGGACGTTAGGATTTGTTTTCGACCAGACAAGACCAACTCCGGTTCAATGCGTTACGGACCGGGCTAGTGGACTACGTTCATGTGTTAAACAACCGAGCAATGTTTTCGATGTAGTAGGCTTTCTGCTGTTGTGTGATTCCATTTACGTAATAGCTTTATCTTAACAGACTTTGTCAGCAAAAAATGCTGTCGAAGTCATTCGCTGTAACTGAGAACAGCTCACCTGCATTCGATTGCTCAGAAAAAATTTTAAACTGCAAGCAGTTTTAACAAGGCTTTGCAAAAACTATAATGCTTGATATAAAAGTGACAGAGCTTGGTTTATGATTGAAATATCACTTTTAACATGAATACCTCTTTATGCTAAAGATTAATTGGTATGTTTTATATCAGAACTGTGGCCCAAAAATTTTCCACTGAGAAGAGATCGTATAAAATGCAAGCTGTTTTTTCCGATGGGTTGGGATTTAAAACAACCACGCGTGTGGCGCAACTACAAAGCATTCAGTATTTTGTCATCGCCAGACACTTTGCTGAAAGGTGGTTAAATTACTTCAAGCATTTGACGATTTTGACACCTTACGACCTGGTTTACGGATTATTGATTGATATGAACGAGAAAACCTTAGCAACGTTAGACGACAAATCACGAAAGCACAAGGAGTGATGGTGGAGGCCACCAACTCTATTTTCAACCCTGTCTTTGTGAGAAGAAATCAACTTGGGAACGATGTGAAGGAGCGCATAATAAACACATACTTCCAAGCAGGTATATGGTCGATCATAAAGAGGAACGTCAAAGATCTTGGCAAAGATCGTGTTAGACAAAGTAAAGAAGCAAAACCTACCTCCTGTTTTAACTTCACCACATTGTCTTTCTCTAAACTTGTACTGCTACCTTCACTTTGGTACTTGCGTCTTCGCAACTCAGTAGACATGCTTGAACTTTCACAGTGTTTTTCAACTTTGAAAATATTTTGATTCCTTATGCAAAAGCAGCCACTCTTACGCTTTTCCAATAAACTGTTGAATCATGAAATACAATTCAATTGAAAGAATCAGTTTCAGCAAAAATAAAACGCGCAAAGAGGTGACAAAGACAATGCTCGTCCTGAGCCAAACTGGAGCAGCATGCCATGATAGTTGCCGGGCCACTCCTACTGAAATAACCATGACATGTATCGACTTTCTGGGTATGGCAACAAAATTCGAAAACACATTGATGGGCTTGCTCAATGGCCAAAGTGGAAACGTCAGGTCATTTTTACAGAAACGTAAACTAGTGCATTATTTGGTGCAAATGAATAAAGTGGCTAGAGCCACGCAGCTTGCCGTTCAAGAAAACGCTCATAGTGAACATTAAATGCTCTTTTTTTCGTGTATTTTCAGGATTTTATCCAGCTGCTGCAATGGCGCTGTATTGCACGATTGTACTGTATCTGTCGTCAGTGTCCAGCTGCAAACCACCAGTTCGCTATAAAAATAACATTTGATTGATTGAACCCAAACCACTCCAAAAACGTTTTTGCTCTCCAACGCATGTATACCATGCTTGCAGCTGACTGAGTTATGCATGCTGATTGCTGTTCAAATGCTCCCAACGTTTCCAAAACGCAAATTAATTTATATCTGTATCTCTGTCAGTTGCTTTAGACCGAAACCTGAGGCGACAGCTTGATGCGTGACAGCACACTAATCTTGGTCTTTGCTCAAATGAGACTCTTCATCTGGTACTAGCGCTGTTTGCTGAACCAGCGCTTACTTAAGGAAAAATAAAATTTTCAACACGAGCTGAAGGCCAGTACCCCGCGGTTTCGTGTTTTTTCATTTGTCTATTCCTTTATTTATCCACCTTTTCTTTGTTTACCTATTTGTTTGTTCATCCATCTTTTCAACTTGTGCCTTCTAACCGCAAACATAAGGATCCTTTCGTGGAAAATAAAATTTATCAAGAGTTTTTTCCAAAATGTGATTGGGTGTTACTCATGCCGCATCGAACCATGTGCTTCTCTTTCACTGAAAGCATAGTTTCGCTTTCGCATCGACTCGAAACAAACCGTTTATCAACCCCAGATTTTCAACATAGTTTCCACCAAACTTTCAAAATGCTTTTGTTGCACTTGGTAAATGCTGCCAGTACAAAGCTGTAGATACATTCAGCTGTAATATGAGATATATCCATTTTTACTTTGATGACTGAAAGATTCTTTTGCGATCTTTACCTGCCTCGGTACTTCGCAGGCCTGATAACCACCAACCACCTTCTATCAACACGACTGATGGAACCCGCGACGTATCCACGCTCATTCCACTGCATTCGTGGCGACTTTGCACAAACAACCGAGATGATTCTGGGTGAAGCAAATGTTTTTCATGCGCGAAAATCATCTCTCCCGACGATGATGGCTTGGGGGCGACATCTTGTGTGTACCAATGATTTTGACAGGAGTTTTTTTTGCCATTTCAGCAAAAACACTTTTCAGAAGTTGCAAACTAACGGCGACAGTAAACGTACGGACATTTTTTACATGTTTTTTATTTTTATGGGTATTAGCAACCAGTGGTAGAATTGGGGAGGGGGCTATGCGGGCCACCCAAGGATACGTTCCTGAGACAACGGCATGACTGACATGACAGAAAATTCAGAAGTGGATTCATGATACACAACTTTAAAAACACTGAAAGCTGGGACGACAAAGCTAGCAACACATAAAAGTTAAGCGATACCAAGTTGGCATCACCCCCTACTCCTCTAATTTTGTACCGCGTTTCTCTGCATCCACCATCAATAAACTAGAAAGTTTATAACACACTTTCCCCCTGAAAAAATCCTTGCTTTTCTGAATTTTTTCACAGTGATGTCCTTATGAGACTCCATGAAACCACAGGTAACAACCAAGCAGAATCAAAACACTAAATTTTTTTTAAATTTAATTCTTTTAACTACATTCAAGAACATGCAGGTTTGGACAAACAATATTAGACTGCAATTTACAATAGACTTAATCAAAAAGACAAATTGAGTTTGATGCAGATCAATCGAGCACAAAACAGGTCTGCGTTTGAACATAACAAAACTCTTGGGATTTCATGTGCACTACCCAGCCTATGCTCTTAAAGCAAGGCCCCTTTTTCACAGTCGTCCACACTATACAGTATAATAAGAAGCTTCATTATCTGACAGTGAAAAATAATAATTACCACTTGGTAATGGTATAAATTCCTGCTCTTACTTGACAGGGTCTTTTCAGAAGTTTTTGAACAAACGTAAACCCACAGTTTATTTAAGGTATTGAAGTTGGTTTGAAGTTTTTCCTTATTTACACATTAGAGATGCTAGTGGAGGCTATTTGAAAGGAGCGTACTTATACATTACAGTTGCTGTTGGGTGCCCCTTTGAAAGCAGAGTACTTACACATTAGAGTTGCGGTTAGCGGCCCTTTGAAAGCAGAGTACGTATTCATGATCAGCTTCAGAATATATTATATGAGTGGACGTTTTTCACCAAACATGAGGAAAATTTACGCCCGAAACACTTCGAGAGTGGCCCTAAAAAGAGGGGGCCCGGGGCAAGTGCCTCGCTCGCCTCTCCTTAAACACTTAACACACCACTGTTAGCAACAACGTGCTTTGATGAATCTGGCAAACATTTTAAGTATTCCTTACTTTGGCTTGACATTTCCTGTTCCGAAACCTACTAACAAGCGTCTGCTGGTAAATTTCGTTTCTCTGAAAAATCAAAATGAGAACAAGTACTAAAAAGAGAAGACGGCGCACACCGGCATTGTCTAGTGTTTCTTCGCACAGCAAAAACAACACAGTCGAGTACATGGCGCGATCTTATTTGTTGATGAATCACGAAAAAAAAACCATGATTCATGATTTTGTTGAACAGAACAAAGTTCGTGCAAAGATGTGTTTGTTGCCAAGATATTATCTTTGCCTGGTTTTAAAAGTGAAATGCCTTTTACTGTGAACGAACCAGGAGTGTAGTGAGGCGGGAACGCGTTCCCACACTTTTCGTGTTCTCGTTTGTAGTGTAATGAAAGTGAATACTTCATTAAATACTGATTTTAAAAAGGAATTTGAAGTGCTGTTGAAAATGGCTAGTTTTTTGCGTCCGTTCCCGCACTTCCTTTTTAGCATTACACTCCTGCAGAGAACGTTTTTATTAGTTGCAAGATCCACCGGTTCGACGTACAAGAGAAAAAGCTAGGTTCACGAGAGATCTTGTCGAAGCAATTCACGCCTCGTTGCCTGACGTAAACTGAACATCACTATAACGCAAGAAGCCGTAATAATAAAGCGCCATCGTTTGTCCACAACATTACTCATTGACATTGCTGGCAACTCTACTATTCCTCAAACGTGAATGTCGGCACGATTCGCAACAAACTTTTCCATCTATAAAAAAACGCTTTTTCCAATAAAAAGCAATTAGTTTGACATAACGGCAATTTGAAACATCGTTGGAATGCTTAAAAGCACTAGTGTTTCTGTATGCTTTCGAGGAATCAGTCGACTGCCATCTGCTTTCGTCTTTTTGCGATGATTCAAACTTGCACATATCT
>JGI24159J19872_10006175_pt1 | contig 15566 bp, 16 predicted proteins | sample Ectturendosymbi4_FD_19872 | JGI IMG/M metagenome (IMG submission 19872) | reverse complement strand
TGTGACGCTTTGGCTGCCACGTCGACTTGCACAGTTCGACTAGTGCTAGTCTGAAGCTCGTCCAAAGTTTTGTAAATTGCTGGTAACAATTCCACAAATGTGACAACAGAATCATGCCTTTCTACCCAACGAGTTTCGCACAGAGGAATAAGTTTACACTTTCGACTAGATGTCGCTGTTTCCATTTGAACAAAGTTTCGCAGAATAGCTGCACCAAATTCATAAATGTTCACTTCTAATCATGAACTTTATTTAAAGATGTTATAGGAAAACCACAGAATCATATTAGAAAATTACCAACTTAAGCAATATTTCCATTCTACTGCCATAAAAAAAACATCTAAAGAATCACTTTTCAAAACAAGATTGTGATTGTGGTTGGCTTTCAAGAACGTCTTTCTACATAGGGTTAATCGATCAGTTTTAGCGAATAGGTACTTATTCCATTTCACAATCACTTAGGGTGTTATTCCATGAACAATCTTTTGCCAGATGTCCTTTTTGTCGGCAGCAATAACATAGTCTCTCTCGATGTCGAACTTTCTTTTTTCTTTTTAGAATTGATCTCTTTTTTTGATCATCATATTCTTGAAAGCCACCGCATGCACTGTACTGTGTGCATGCAGGGCCCTGTGTGCACACAGTGCACTTTGTGCAAGCAGTGCATGCAGTATACTGTGAGCATGCATGGCACTGTGTGTAGGCAGTGCACTGTGTGCAAGCAGTGTACTGTGTTCATGCAGTGCCCTGTGTTCAAGAAGTGCACTGTGTGCAAGCAGTGCATGCAGTGAACTGTATGCATGCAATGCACTGTCTGCAAGAGGTGCATTCAGTGATCTGTGCCCATGCAGTGTATTGTGTGGCAGAAGTGCATGCAGTGTACTGTGTGCATGCAGTGTACTGCAATCACGCCGTATAGTGTTTGTTAGCAGAGCATACAGTATACTGTGTGCATGCAGTGCACTGTGTGCAAACAGTGCAAGCTGTTAAGTGTGTGCAAGCAGTGCGTGCAGTGTATTGTGTGCAGGCAGTGCACTGTATGCAAGAACTGCATGCAGTGCACTGCGTGCAGGCAGAGCACTGTATGCAAGAAGTGCATGCAGTGCAGTGTGTGCAGGGAGTGCACTGTGTGCAGGAAGTGCACTGTGTGCATGGATTGTACTGTGTGAAAAGCAGTGCACTGTGTGCAAGCAGTGCATTCAGTGTTCGGAGTGCATGCAGTGCCCTGTGTGCAAGGACAGCATGCTGTGCACTGTGTGCATGCAGTGCACTATGTGCAAGGAGTGCATGCAGTGTACTGAGTGCATACAGTGCACTGATGTGCAAGCAGTTCAAGCAGTGTACTGTGTGCAGGCACTGCATTGCGTGCAAGCAGTGCATGAGGCTTAATGTGTGCATGCAGTGCACTGTTTGCGAGCAGCGCATGCAATGTACGGTATGCATGCAGTGCACTGCAAACAAGCAGTGTACTGTGTGCAAGCAGCGAACCGTGTGCATTCAGTGCACTGTGTGCAAGCAGTGCATGCCCAACACTGTATGCAAGCAGTGCACTGTATGCAAGCACTGCATGCAGTGCACTGTATGCAAGAAGTGCATGCAGTGCACTATGTGCAAGCAGTGCATGCAGTGTACTGTGTGCATGCAGTGCACTGTGTGCAAGCAGTTCATACAGTGTACTGTATGCAGGCACTGCATAGCGTGCAAGCAGTGCATGCGGCTTGCTGTGTGCATGCAGTGCACTGTGTGCAAGCAGCGCATGCAATGTACTGGGTGCATGCAGTGCACTACGTACAAGCAGCACATGCAGTGGACTGTGTTCAAGCAGCGTACCGTGTGTATTCAGTGCACTGTGTGCAAGCAGTGCATGCCCTGCATTGTATGCAGGCATTGCACTGTGTACAAACAGTGCATACAGTGTACTGTGTGCAGGCAGTGCACGGTGTGCAAGCAGTGCCTTGCAGTGTACTGTGTGCACGCAGTGTACATTGTGCAATCAGTTCATGCAGTGCTCTGTGTGTAGAAGTGCACTGTGTGCAATCAATTCATGCAGTGCACTGTGTGAAGCAGTGCACTGTGTACAAGCAGTGCATGGAGTGTACTGTGTGCATGCAGTGTACTGTGTGCATGCAATGCACAGCATGCATACAATGCATGCAATGTATTATGTGCATGCAGTGCACTGTGAGTCTGCAGTTTACTGCGTGCAAGCAGGGCATGCAGTGCACAGTGTGTATGCAGTGTTCGGTGATAATGCCGTACAGTGTTTGAAAGCAGAGCATGCAGTATACTGTGTGCATGCAGTGCACTGTGTGCAAGCAGTGTACGCAGAGCACTGTGTGCATGCTGCTTACTGTGTGCTTGCCGTGCTATCTGTGCAAGCAGTGCATCCAATGTACTGTGTGCAGGCAGAGAACTGTATGTAAGCAGGGCACGCAGTCCACAGTGTGCAGGCCGTGCACTGAATGCAAGCAGTGCATGCAATGCACTGTGTGCGGGCTGTGCACTGTGTGAAGGTATTGCGCTGTGTACAAGCAGTGAACTGCCTGCGTGCAGTGTACTGTGTGAAAAGTAGTGCACTGTGTGCAATCAGTGCATGCATGCAGAGCACTGTGTGCAAGCAGTGCATGCATGCACTACACTGTGTGCAAGCAGTGCATGCTGCTTGCGGTGAGAATGCAGTGCACTTTGTGCAGGAAGAGCACTGCGTGCAAGCAGTGCATGCAGTGTACTTTGTGCAGGCAGCCCACTATGTGCAAGCAGCGCATGCAATGAACTGTGCGCTTGGAGTGCACTGTGTGCAAGCAGTGCACTGTGTGCAACCAGTGCCTACGGTGCACTGTGAGCAAGATTCCTTTGTGTGCTAGCAGTGCATGCAATGTACTGTGTTCAGGTAGAGCAACTGCGTAGGCAGCGCTGTGTGCAAGCAGCGGGTGCAGTGTACTGCGTTCATGCAATGCCCTGTGTGCAAGTAGTGCATGCAGTGTGCTGTGTGCACGCAGTGCACTGTTTGCATGAAGTACACCGGGTGCAAGAGGCGCATGCAGTTTACTGTGTGCAGGCACAGCATTGTGTGCAAGAGGCTCACAGTGTGCATGCAGTGCACTGTGTGCAAGCGGTGCACAGTGTGCATTCAGTGCTCTGTGCGAAACAAGTGCATGCAGTGCACTGTATGCAGGCAGTGCACTGTGTGCGAGCAGTGCAAACAGTGCACTGTGTGTAGGCAGTGCACTGTGTGCAAGCAGTGATTTGCAGTGTACTGTGTGCAGGCAGTGCACTGTGTGCAAGTAGTGGATGCAGCGTGCTTAGTGCAGGCAGTGCATTTCGTAAAACCATTGCATGCAGTGCACTGTGTGCATGCAGTGCACTGTGTGCAGGCAGTGCGCTGTGTGCATGCAGGGAACTGTTTGCATGCAGTGCACTGTGTGCAAACAGTGCATAGAGTGCACTGCGTGCAGGCAGTGCACCGTGTGAAATCAGTGAATGCAGTGTTCTGTGTACAGGCAGTTCACTTTAGGCAAGCAGTGCACGCAGTGCACTGTATGCATGCAGTGCACTGTGTGCAGACAGTGCACTATGTGCAAGCAGTCCACTGTGTACATATAGTGTGAAACTGCTTACTCTGTGAAAAGCAGTGCACTGTGTGCAAGCAGTGCGTGCATTGCACTGTGTGCATGCAGTGCCCTGTGTGCAAGGACTGCATGCAGTGCACTGTGTGCACGAAGTGCACTATGTTCAAGCAGTGCATGCAGTGTACTGTGCATGTGCAGCGTACTGGGTGCATGCAGTGCTCTGTGTGCAAGCGATTCATGCAGCGCAGTCTGTGCGCTGGCAGTGCATTGTTTGCAAGCAGTTCATTCAGTGTACTGCGTGCAGGCAGTTCACAGTACGCAGGCAGTTCACTGTGTGCATGCAGTGCCCTGTGTGCATGCAGTGCACTGTATGCAAGCAGTGCATGCGGTGTTCTGTGAGCAGGCACTGCACTGGGTGAAAGCAGTGCATGCTGCTGACTGTGTGCAGGGAGTGCACTGTATGCAAGTTGTGCATGCAGTGTACTGTGTGCAGGCAGAGCACTCTGTGCAGGAAGTGCCCTGTGTGCAAGCTGTGCACTGCGTGCATGCAGTGTACTGTGTGAAAATCGGAGAAGTGTGCATTCAGTGTTCTGAGTGCATGCAGTGCCCTGTGTGCAAGGACTGCATGCTGTGCATTGTGTGCATGCAGTGCACTGTGTTCAAACAGTGCATGCATAGTACTGTGCGCATTCAGTGCACTGTGTGCAAGCAATACATGCAGCGCAGTTTTTGCATGCAGCGTACTGTGCGCATGCCGTGAACTGTGTGAAAGCAGTGCGTGCAGTGCACTGTGTGCAGGCATTGGCCTCTGTGCTAGCAGTGCGTGCAGTGTCCTGTGTGCATGCAGTGCCTTGTGTGCATGCAGTGCACTGTGTGCAAGCAGTGCATGCAGTGTTCTGTGAGCAGGCACTGCACTGGGTGCAAGCAGTGCAAGCTATTACTGTGTGCATGCCGTGCAAGACCGGATCATAACCCTTACTGAAACCACAACCGTAACCCAACACAAACGTTAACCCCAATACTAACCCTTACCATTACCCTAAATCTAACGATGCAGACAGTGCATGCAGTTAGTGAATGCACAGCCCTGTGTGCAGGCAATGCACTTTGTGCAAGCAGTGCATGCAGTGTACTTTGTGTAAGCAGTGCACTGTTTGCAAGAAGCGCATGCAGAGAACTGCGTGCATGCAGGGCCCTGTGTGCAGGCAGTGCAGTCCTGTGTGCAAGGCAGTGTACTTTGTGCAAGCAGTGTTTCCAGTGTACTGTGTGCCTGCAATGCACTGTCTGGAAGCAGTGCATGCAGTGAACTCTTTGAATGCAGTTTGCTATGTGCAAGCAGTGCATGCAGTGCACTGTATGTAGGCAATGCACTTTGTGCAACCAGTGTTCTGTGTGCATGCAATGCTCTGTCTGCAAGCAGTGCATTCAGTGATCTGTGTCCATGCAGTGTTTTGTGTGCAAACAGTGCATGCAGTGTATTGTCTGCAGGCACTGCATTGTGTGCAAGCAGGTCATGCAGTAAGTTGTGTGCATGGATTGTACTGTGTTCATGCTGTATAGTGTTTGCAAGCTGTGCATGCAGTATACTGCGCGCATGCAGTGCCCTGTGTTTTAAGCAAGGCATGCAGTGTTATGTGCGCAGGTACTGCACTGTGTGCATGCAGGGCACTGTGTGCAACCAGTTCATGAAGTGCGCTGTGTCCAGGAAGTGCACTGTGTGGAGGCAGTGCATGCAGCCTACTGTGTGCATGCAGTGCACTGTGTGCAAGCAGTGCGTGCAGTGTACTGTGTTCATGCAGTGCAATGTGCGCAGGCAGTGCACTGTGTGCAAGAAGTACACTGTCTGCAAGCAGTGCACTGTCTGCAATCAGTGGGTGCAGTGAACTGTGTGCATGCAATGCAATGTGTGCAAGCAGTGCATGCAGTGAACTGTGAGCAGGGAGTACACTGTGTGCAAGCAGTGCATGCAGTGTACTGTGCGCAGGCAGTGCACTGTGTGCAAGCAGCGCATGCAGTGCACTGTGCGCAGGCAGTGCACGGTCTACAAGCAGTGGGTGCAGTGTACTGTGTGCAGGCAGTGCACTGTGCGCAGGCAGTGCACTGTGTGCAAGCAATGCATGCAGTGCCCTGTGTACATGGTGTGCACTGTGTGCATGCAGTGCACTGTCTGGAAGCAGTGCATTCAGTGAACTGTGTTCAGGGAGGGCACTTTATGCAAGCAGTGCATGCAGTGTCCTGTGTGCAGGCAGTGCACTGTGTGCAAATTGTGCACTTCGTGCATGCAGTGAACTGTGTGAAAATCAGTCGACTGTGTGCATGGACTGCACGCTGTCCACTGTGTGAAGTCTGTACACTTTGTGTAAGCAGAGTATGCAGGGAACTGCGTGCATTCAGCGCACTGTGTGCATGTAGTGCACTGCGTGCATGCAGAGAATGCAGTGTACTGTGAACAGGCAGTGCACTGTGTGCAAGCATTGCATGCAGTGTACTGTGTGCACGCGCTGTTCTCTTTGCTTTCTGTACACTTTGTGCAAGCAGTGCATGCAATGTGCTGTGTGCATGCAGTGTGCTGTGTGCATGCAGTGCACTGTGTGCAAGCAGAGTACTGTGGGCATTCACTTCAATGTCAGCAAGCAGTGCATGCTGCTTACTTTCTGCATGCAGTGCATTGTGTGCAAGCAGTGCATGCAATTTACTGTATGCATGCATTCCACTGTGTGCANGCAGTGCATGCTGTGTGCTGTGTGCAAGCAGTNTACCGAGTGCAGTCAGTGCACTGTGTGCAAGCAGTGCATACAGTGAACTGTATGGCTTCAGTGCACTGTGTGCAACCAGTGCATGCAGTGTACTCCTTGTAGGAAGTGCACTGTGTGCATGCTGTGCACTGTGTACAGGCAGTACAAGCAGTGCATGCAGGGTGCTGTGTGCAAGTAGTGCACCGTGGGCAGTCAGTGTACAGTGTGCAAAGACTGCAGGCAATGCCCTTTATGGAGGCAGTGCACTGTGTAAAACCAGTGCATGCAGTGAACTTTTTGTAGGCAGTGCACTGTGTGAAAATAGTTCACTTTGTGCATGCAGTGAACTGTGTGAAAATCAGTCGACTGTGTGCAAGGACTGCACGCTGTACACAGTGTGAAGACAATACACTTTGTGCAAGCAGAGTATGCAGAGAACTGCGTGCATTCAGCGCACTGTGTGCATGTAGTGCAATGCGTGCATGCAGAGAATGCAGTGTAATTTGAACTGGCAGTGTAATTTGAACTGGCAGTGCACTGTGTGCAGGCAGTGCACTGTGTGCATGCTTTTCATGCAGTGTACTGTGTGCACGCACTGTTCTGTTTGCTTACAGTACACTTTGTGCAAGCAGTGCGTGCAGTGTGCTGTGTGCATGCAGTGTGCTGTGTACATGCAGTGCACTGTGTGCAAGCAGAGTACTGTGGGCGTGCACTTCAATGTCAGCAAGCAGTGCATGCGGCTTACTTTCTGCATGCAGTGCATTGTGTGCAAGCAGTGCATGCGATGTACTGTATGCATGCATTGCATTGTGTGCAAGCAGTGCATGCCTTGTGCTGTGTGCAAGCATTGTACCGAGTGCAGTCAGGGCACAAGCCGTGCATACAGTGAACTGCATGGCTTCAGTGCACTGTGTAAAACTGCTTGCACACAGTGCACGGCCTGCACACAGCTCACTGCCTGCACAAAGTGCACTGCATAAACTGCTTGCATACAGTGCACTGCCTGCACAGAGTACCTTGCATGCACTGCTTACATACTGTGCACTCCCAGTACACAGTGCACTGCATGCACTGCTTGTTCACAGTGCACTGCATGCACACAGTAAGCAACATGCACTGCTTGCACCCAGTACGCTGCATGCAGACAGTACACTGCATGCACTGTTTGCACATAGGGCACTACATGCCCCACAGTTCATTGCAAGCAGTCCTTGCACACAGGGCACTGCATGCACACATTACACTGCATGCAATGCTTGCACAGAGTGCACTGCCTGAACACAGTACACTGCATGCACTGCTTGCACACAGTGCACTGCATGCCCGCAGTACACTGTATGCTCTGCTAGGAAACACTGTACGTCATGAACACAGTGTACTGCATGCACATAGTACACTGCATGCAAAGCTGGCACACAATACCCTGCATGGACTGCATGCACTCCTTGCACACAGAGGACTGCGTGCACACAGTGCACTGCACGAACATATTACTCTGCATGCACTGCTTGCACACAGTGCAGTGACCGCACACATAAGACTGCATACATGGCTAGAACACATGCACTCCATGCACACAGTATACTGCATGCACTGCTTGCAAACAATATACGGCATGAACACTGCACACTCTATGCACACAATTCTCTGCATGCACGGCTTCGAGACTGTGCACTGCATGCACACAGTACACTGCATGCACACAGGGCACAGCATGCACACAGGGCACTGCATGCATTGCATGCACAGAGTGTACTGACTGCGCACAGTGCACTGTTTGCAAACACTATACGGCATGACCACCGCACGCTCTATGCTCGCAGTTCTCTGCATGCACGGCTTCCAGACAGTGCACAGCATGCACACAGGGCAGAGCATGCACTCAGAACACTGCAAGCACTGCTCGCGCACAGTGCACTGATCTTCACACAGTTCACTGCATGCACTGCATGAACACAGTACACTGCATGCACACAGTACACTGCATGCTCTCCTGCCTCACAATACACTGCATGGACACAGATCACTGAAAACACTGCTTGCAGATAGTTCATTGCATGCACGCAGTACACTGCATGCACTGCTTTCACACGGTGCACTGCTTGAACAAAGGGCAATGCAAGCACAAAGAACACTGCTTACACACAGTGCACTGCCTGCACACAGTTCACTCCTTGCACTGCTTGTACACAATGCACTGTCTGCACGCAGAACACTCCATGCACTACTTGCACACAGTACACAGCTTGCACACACTATACTGCAAAGCACTGCTTGCACACAGTGCACTGCCTACAAACAGTACACTGCATGCACTGGTTTTACATCGTGGACTGCCTCCATGCAGGGCACTGTCTGCCCTGCTTGCACACTGTGCACTGACTGCACACGGTGCACTGCTTCTAAACAGCACACTGCATGCACTGCTTGTACTGCCTATACACAGTGCACTGCATCCACACAGTGCACTGACTGCACTCGGTGCACTGCTTGCACACAGCACACAGCATGCACTGCTTGCACACAGTGCAATGCATGCATACAGTACATTGGATGCACTGCTTGCACACAATGCACTGCATGCACAAAGTAAACCGCATGCTCTGCTTGCTGACAATGAAGTGCATGCCCACAGTCCTCTGCTTGCACACAGTGCACTGCATGCACACAGCACACTGCATGCACACAGCACACTGCATGCATTGCTTGCACAAAGTGCACTGCAAACAAACAGAACAGTGCGTGCACACAGTACACTGCATGCAAGGCTTGCACACAGTGCACTGCCCGCACACAGTGCACTGCCTGTTCACAGTACACTGCAATCTCTGCATGTACACAGTGCACTACATGCACACTGTGCGCTGCATGCACGCAGTTCCCTGCACACACTGCTTGCACAAAGTGTACTGCCTGCACACAGTGTAGAGCATGCAGTCCATGCACACAGTCCACTGATTTTCACACAGTTCACTGCATGCTCAAAATGCACTACTTGCACACAGTGCACTCCCGGCACAAAGGACACTGCACGCACTGCTTGCATGTAGTGCCCTGCCTGAACACAGTTCACTGCATGCACGGCTTCCAGACAGTGCACTGCATGCACACAGTGCACTGCATGCACACAGGACACACCATGCACACAGAGCACTGCAAGCATTGCTTGCCCAGAGTGCACTGCCTGCGCACAGTGCACTGCCTGCACACAGTACACTGCAACAACTGCTTGCACTTAGTGCACTGCAAGCACACAGTGCACTGCACGCACTGCTTGCACACACTGCACTGCAGGCTCCCAGTACGCTGGATGCCCACAGTACAATGCATGCACTGCTTGCACATAGTGCACTACATGCAGACAGTACCCTGCATGCAGTCCTTGGACTCATGGTACTGTATGCACTCAGTGCACTGCACGCACTGCTTTCACAAAGTGTAGTGTAAGCAAACAGTACAGTGCGTGCACACAGTACACTTAATGCACTGCTTGCGCACAGTGCACTGCTAGCAAACAATGCACTGCACGCACGCACTGCTTCCATGCAGTTTCCTGCCTGCACACAGTGCACTGCATGCACACAGTGCGCTGCATGCAATGCTTGCACACAATGCATTTCCTCCACGCAGTGCACTCCATACACTACTTGCACACAGTGCACTGACTGCACGCAGTAAACTGCAAAGCACTGCTTGCACACAGTGCCCTGCCTACACACAGTACACTGAATGCAATGCTTGCACTCCATGCACTGCCTGCATGCAGTACACTGCATGCNCTGATTGCACACANTGCACTGAATGCGCACAGTAACCTGCTTGAACATAGCACAATGCATGAACCGCTTGCACACTTTGCACTGCATGCACACAGTACATTGAAAGCACTGCTTGCACAGAGCGCACTGCATGCACAGGGTAAGCTTCATGCACTGGTAGCACACAGAGTACTGTATGCAAACAGTACATTGCGTGCACAGTGTACACTGCATGCATTGTTTGCACATAGTGCACTGATTGCACACAGTGGAATAGCATGAACACAGTACACTGCACCCACTGCTTGCACACAGTGCACTGACTGCGCACAGCACACTGCATGCACTGCTTTTTCACAGTGCACGGCCTGCTCAGTGTTCATTGCATGCACTGCTTGCACACAGTGCATTGCATGCACAGAGTTCACTGCATACACTGCTTGCACATAGTGCAGTGCCTGCGCACGTTGCACTGCCTGCACACAGTACATTGCATGCACTGCTTGCACATAGGGCACTACATGCCCCACAGTTCATTGCAAGCAGTCCTCGCACACAGGGAACTGCATGCACACATTACACTGCATGCACTGCTTGCACAGAGTGCATTGCCTGAACACAGTACACTGTATGCACTGCTTGCACACTGTGCACTGCATGCCTGCAGTACACTGTGTGCTCTGCTAGGAAACACTGTACGTCATGAACACAGTGTACTGCATGCACACAGTGCACTGCAGGCACTGCTGGCACACAATACCCTGCATGGACTGCATGCACTCCTTGCACACAGAGGACTGCGTGCACACAGTGCACTGCATGAACACATTACTCTGCATGCACTGCTTGCACACAGTGCAGTGACTGCACACATAACACTGCATGCATGGCTTGAACACATGCACTCCATGCACACAGTATACTGCATGCAATGCTTGCAAACACTATACGGCATGAACACTGCACACTCTGTGCACACAGTCTCTGCATGCACGGTTTCCAGACTGTCCACAGCATGCACACAGTGCAATGCATGCATTGCAATGCACTGTGTGCAACCAGTGTTCTGTGTGCATGCAATGCTCTGTCAGCAAGCAGTGCATTCAGTGATCTGTGTCCATGCAGTGTTTTGTGTGTCAGCAGTGCATGCAGTGGACTGTGTTCATGCCGAGACGTGATTCAAGCAGAACATGCAGCATACTGTGTGCATGCAGTGCACTGTGTGCAAGCAGTACATGCAGTGTACTGTGTGCAAGCAGCGTACCGCGTGCATTCAGTGCACTGTGTGCAAGCAGCGCATGCCCTGTACTGTATGCAGGCAGTACACTGTGTGCAAACAGTGCATGCAGTGTACTGTCTGCAGGCACTGCATTGTGTGCAAGCAGGTCATGCAATAAGTTGTGTGCATGGATTGTACTGTGTTGATGCTGTATAGTGTTTGCAAGCTGTGCATGCAGTATACTGCGTGCATGCAGTGCCCTGTGTTCAAGCAAGGCATGCAGTGTTATTTGCGCAGGTACTGCACTGTGTGCATGCAGTGCACTGTGTGCAACCAGTTCGTTGTAGTGTACTGTGTGCAGGCAGTGCACTGTGTGCAGGCAGTGCATGCAGTCTACTGTGTGCATGCAGTGCACTGTGTGCAAGTAGTGCATGCAGTGCACTGAGTGCATACAGTGCACAGTGTACCTGCAGTGCACTGTGTGCAAGTAGTGCATGCAGTGTACTGTGTGTTTGTTGTGCACTGCACACATCCAGAGTACTGTGTGCATGCAGTGAAATGTGTGGTTGCAGTTTACTGTGTGCAAGCAGTGCACGCGGTGCACTGTGTGTGTGCAGTGAACTGTGTGCAAGCAGCGCAAGCATTGCAATGAGTGCATCCAGTGTATTGTGTTCAAGCAATGCGCTGTAAGCATGCACTGCATGCAATGTACTGTGTGCATGCAATGCACTGTTTCCAAGAAGTGCATTCAGTGATCTGTGTCCATGCAAGGTATTGTGTGCCAACAGTGCATGCAGTGCACTGTGCTCATGACGTACAATGTTTCCAACAGAGCATAGAGTACTCTGTGTGCATTCAGTGCACTGTATGCAAGCAGTGCATGCAGCGTACTGTGTGCAGGCAATGTACTGTATGCAAGCAGTGCACTGCGTGCATTCAGTGAACTGCGTCAAAATCAGTGCACTGTGTGCAAGCAGTGCATGCAGTGTTCTGAGTGCATCAAGTGCCCTGCGTTCAAGGACTGCATGCTGTGCACTGTGTGCAGTCCTCTGTTTGCAAGCAGTGCATGCAGCGTACTGTGTCCTCTGTTTGCAAGCAGTGCTCTCTTTGCAAGCAGTGCATGCAGCTTACTGTATCCAAACAGTGCACTGTGTGCAAGCAGTGCGTGCAGTGCATTGTTTGCTGGCAGTTCAATGTGTGCAAGCAGTGCATGAAGTGTATTGTGTGCACGTACTGTACTGTTTCCTTACGGCACACTATGTGCAAGCAGTGCGTGCAGTGTACTGAGTGCATGCACCGTACTGGGAGCCTGCAGTGCAGTGTTTGCAAGCAGTGCATGCAATGCACTGTGTGCTTGCAGTGCACTGTGTGCAAGCAGTTGTTGCAGAGCACTGTGAGCAAGCAGTGCACTGTGTCCAAGCAATTCATGCCGTTCCCTGTGTGCATGCAGTGACCTGTGTGCATGCAGTGCACTGTCTGGAAGCCGTGCATGCAGGGAACTGTGTGGATAGAGTGTGCTGTGTGCATGTCGTATAGTGTTTGCAAGCAGAGCATGCATTATACTGTGTGGATGGAATGCATGTGTTCAAACCATGCATGCAGTGTTATGTGTGCAGTCACTGCACTGTGTGCAAGCAGTGCATGCAGAGTAATGTGTTCATGCAGTGCACTGTGTGCACGCAGTCCACTGTGTGCAATGAGTGTATGCAGTGCACTGTTTGTAGGCAGTGCACTGTGTGCAAGCAGTGCGAGCATTGTAATGTGTGCATGCAGTGCCCTGTGTTCAAGAAGGGCACTGTGTGCAAGCAGTGCATGCAGTGCACTGTGTGCATGCAATGCACTGTGTGCAAGCAGTGCATTCAGTGATCTGTTTTCATGCGGGATATTGTGTGTCAGCAGTGCTTGCAGTGCACTGTGTGCATGCAGTAAACTGTGTTCATGACTTACAGTGTTCCCTAGCAGAGCATACAGTGTGCTGTGGAGATGCAGTGCACTGTGCGCAAGCAGTGTGTGCAGTGTACTGTGTTCTGGCAGTGCACTCTATGCAAGCAGTTCATGCAGTGCACTGTGTGCTTGCAGTGCACTGCATGCATACAGTGAACTTTGTGAAAATCAGGGCACTGCGTGCAAGGACTGCATGCTGTGCACTGTGTGCATGCTGTACGCAATGTTCAAGCAGTGCGTGCAGCGTACTGCGTGCATGCAATGCACTGTGTGCATGCAGTGCACTGTATGCAAGCAGTGCGTGCAATGCATTGTGTGCAGGCAGTGCACTATGTGCAAGCACTGCACTGAGTGAATGTAGTCTACTCTGTGTTAAAAAGTACTCTCTTAAATGCAGTGCACTGTGTGCAAGCAGTGCTTACAGTGCACTGTGTGCATGCAGTTGCCTGTGTGCAAGCAGTGCATGCGATGCACTGTGTGTAGGCAGTGCACTGCGCGCAATCAGTGCAAGCATTGAACTGTGTGCATGCAGTGCCATGTGTTCCAGAAGCGCACTGTGCGCAAGCAGTGCATGCATTGTGCTGTGTGCGTGCAGTGTGCTTTGTTCATGCTATTTGGTGTTTCCCAGCAGAGTATACAGCACACTGTGTGCATGCAGTGCACTGTGTGCAAGCAGTGCATGCACTTTGCTGTGTTCAGGCAGGGCACTGCATGCATGCAGTGCATGCAGTATAATGTGTGCATGCAGTGCACTGCGTGCAAGCAGTGAACTGTGTGAAAATCAGTGCACTGTGTGCAAGGACTACATGCTGGTGACTGTGAGCTTGCGGTACACTATGTGCAAGCAGTGCAGGCAGCGAACTGCGTGCATGCAGTGCACTGTGTGCATGCAGTGCTTGAAGTGATCTCTGTGCAGGCAGTGCACTGTGCGCAGACACTGCACTGTGTTTAAGGAGAGCATGCAGTTCCCTGTGTGCAAGCAGTGTACTGTGTGCATGCAGTGCAGTGTGTGCATGCAGTGCATTGTCTAGAAGCCGTGCATGCAGCGAATTGTGTGCATACAGTGTACTGTGTTCATGCCATACAGTGTTTGCAAGCAGTGCATGCAGAATACTGTATGAATGGAGTGCATGTTTTCAAGTCATGCATGCAGTGTTATGTGTGCAGGCACTGCAATGTGTGGAAGCAAAGCATGCAGAGTACTGTGTGCATGCAGTGTACATCGTGCACGCTGTACACTGTGTGCAATAAGTTCATGCAGTGCACTGTGTGCATGCAGTGCACTGCATGCATGCAGTGTACTGTGTGCATGCAGTGTACTGTGGGTCTGCAGTTTATTGTGTGCAAGCTGTGCATGCAGTCAACTGTGTTCATGCAGTGCCTTGTGTGTAACCAGTGCACTGTGTGCAAGCAGTGCATGCAGTGTACTGTGTGCATGCAATGCACTATCTTCAAGCAGTTCATTCAGTGATGGGTGATCATGGAGGTTATTGTGTGCAAGCAGTTCATGCAGTGTAATATGTGCATGCAGTGTACTGTGTTCATCCCATACAGTGTTTCCTAGCAGAGCATACAGAATACTGTGTGCATGCAGTGCACTGTGTGCATGCAGTCCATGCAGTGTACTGTGTTCAGGTTGGGCACTGTATGCAAGAAGTGCATGCAGTTTACTGTGTGCCTGCAGTGCACTGTGTGCAAGGACTGCATGCTGGACACTGTGTGCATTCAGTGCACTGACTTCACACAGTACAATGCATGCACTGCTTGCTCACAGTGCACTCCATGCACACAGTGCTCACCATGAACGCGGTGCATTGCCTGCACACAGTTCATGGCCTGCACACAGTGCACTGCCTGCACAGAGCACTGCATGCACATAGTGCACTGCTTGCACACAGCGCGCTGCATGCACTGCCGGCACAGAGTTCACTGCATCCAATGCTTGCACATAGTCCCCTGCATCGAAACAGCACATGGCATGCATTGCATGCATACATTACAATGCATGTACTGCTTGCACGCAGTGCACTCTATGCACACAGTACACTGCATGCACTGCTTTCAGACAGGGCACTGCATGCACACAGTACACTGCATGAGCTGCTTGCACACAAGACACTGCCTGCACACTGTACGCGCCATGGACACGGTGCACTGCCTGATCACTGTGTACTTCCTACATACAGTACACTGCATGCACTGCTTGCACACAGTGCACTGCAAGCAGACAGTACACTTCATGCAGTGCTTGCACTGCTTGCACTGCTTGCACTGCTTGCACTGCTTGCACTGCTTGCACTGCTTGCACTGCTTGCACTGCTTGCACTGCTTGCACTGCTTG
>JGI24159J19872_10006173_pt1 | contig 15567 bp, 10 predicted proteins | sample Ectturendosymbi4_FD_19872 | JGI IMG/M metagenome (IMG submission 19872) | reverse complement strand
ATTCGCTGACATGTGTAAATATTTTGAAATAAAATATATGCAAATATATTTTGCTCATCTATTGATAACCTTAAATGTACCCCTTCGGATAGGCAAATGTACCCCAGGTTGGGAACCCCTGATTTAGTCTAAAACTACTCGGTGTTCTCTCAAAGAAGCTAGCCTTGTCCCTAAACTAGATCTAGAGTTCTTAAACACAAGCATGCGTTCGTATCGGAATCAATGCAAAAAGGGCAATATTGGTCAGTGCGTTAAAACAATCATGGCATGACAACGCGTAACTTCTGCTTGGTTGATTATATCATTTGGTAGCTCAGAAAGACACTCTAGTAAACAACTGACGTCATGAAGCACGGTATTGCCCCTAAAAATGCAGTAGAAATAGATTTACTGAAGGCCTATTTTTAATTTTCTTGTACAGTTTTCAAAAACATTTATCCCTGATTTGAGAAGCCAATTTGTTTCGCGACCCCAAGTTTACATTTAGCGACCCCAAGCCGGCTTGGGACCCATAGTTTGAGAAGCTCCGTCCTAGTTAACCAGTAAGATTTAGTCATGGGACGTACCACCTTAATTTATATAATAAAGAGATACGCAACGCAACCAAGATTGGTGACCTTCGCGATGTCAGAGCTTTGTTGTGCATGCAGCGCGTCGTCGATTGTTACGACACAAGACTGCAAAATGTTTTTGAGGCCTATGCCAGAATTTTTGTTTGTGTGAATGCTCTGACGCCTGTTAGCTGTGTAGATAATATTTTGATGAATTTGGTGTCCAAATGAAATCGGCAAGCATCGAATAAATTAGTTTGATGTAAAAAAATCGTCCTCTTAAAGGGTCTTTTAGGTGGAGGGGGGCTGGAATGGACCTTGCCTAGGACGTACGACGCAAATTTAAGACAAAGAGTAAAGAGAATGTGTTTGTTTACTGATTGAGCAGAGTGACGTCATAAGCTATGAGAGGGCACTGAAAATGGATCTTGCCTAGGGCCAGCCGCTGGAATGTTTTGCGTCGGCCCTATCACCTACATACTTCGCGTACATTTGGCAGCCTTCAGTATATTGCACTCCGATACGAATGAATGCAGTACCTACATATTACATTTTTGAGATAATCGTTGTATGTTCTCTGTTGCTTCAGATTCAGACAAAGTGCTTGCAAAACGACTGCGGACCCGAAGTAAACTTTTGCTGGTGGAATTTACACCCGATTGTTCGTACAGTGGCATTGGCAATGATTGTACTTTACTTAACTTCCGCAGCAGAGGTAAATTTTTTGTTTTAAAACCCCATTGCTAAGAGAGCAGCACGGAAATTTTAAACTTTTTTGTTAGGCATTTCTACTCCTTTATGATCCTCCTCCTCTAGGTCTGCAAGCTATTACGAAAGTGTGGATTGGATCATTGAATCTGATTCTTGCAGGTACATTTTGTGAGCTATTTACCATAATACTTTGTTGCCAAATGCTTTCGTTACGGATGTTTTTTCTTTTGAACACCGGATGTTTTTTCTTTTGTAAGTGAAAAATATTAAAACTGAATAAAGATTGTGAAGAAATATTTTTTAAATAATGATTCCTGTTCTTCAGTAAGCACTGATTCAAAATTTTGGATATTGTGATTTACACAAATTCCTTCATTTTTTTATAACATACCATCATTGACCCAAGTGTAACTTCGTTTATTCATTCATTTTCATACACGCTTTTCCTCTATGGAGGATTGCGGGGGCCGAAGCCCTAGGACAGCTATGTCCAACCGAATTGCTTGCTGAACCAAAAATTATTTCACTATCTAAACCAGGGCCGCACATTAAATGACATGTTAATGAGGGCCGCACATTGAATGTCTTACTTTGACCTCAGCAAGCTAAAGTTAGTTTAAGTTAATGTACTGGAAGCGTACGTATCTTAATTGCAATGGCAATGACTGTTTGGGGTCTTTAACCACTCCGTAAGTGCGATTACATAGGCAAGTTTAGCGCTATGGAACAAGGGTTGAAATCAGAAAACTGGTACAAGTTTTGGACTAGGGTGTCAATGGACACATGGAATTCTCTTAGCACGTGGTATAGACGCGATAAAGTGGCACTGAGAACCGTGACATCAAAAATGTCAAATCTAATATTATCAAAATATAGACAGCTTGCCAGCATAAGATATAGACGGCTACTTATACCACAGCGAAAAATTAACTGGGCCGCACACAAACTTTGACTGGGCCGCATGTGCTCCGCGGGCCGCGGTTTGGACATTACTTGGACATAACAGCCCTAGGAGGACTCGAAATTCCTTACTGTTTCCAGCAATCTCTGGTAGTTCTGCTTGCTCCACACTAAGACGGGACCAAGCCAGGTCGGAGATGTAATCACGCCACCTGGTTTTCGGCCTTTTGGTAACCACGGGCGTAACGAGGAAGGCAAGGGTGGCACAATTCCCCGGGCGCCGTATCACTATGGGGACGCCAATTCACTGCGGGAGGCGCCGAAGAGTCCCAACAATGTCACAAGTACTTCCTTCAATAAAGTAGATTTTCTTCCGAAAGACCTCAGGTTCGAACACGGTGGCGCCAGATTTGCTTCTTCCCCCGGGCGCCATCTAACTTCGTTACGCCCCTGATGGTAACGCTTCTAGTTTGGTTTGAATACCTTTCAACATTTGTGCAGCTTCCAGAGATTTTTATTCATTTCTCAAGTGTAATAACTAAGGAAACCAAAAGTCAATAAAGTCAAATTTTTTCTGTTTTATTTAAAATTTTTGAAACGTCCACAAACTAAATTTCACAGTGATACCACGACCGAATCAAAAGTTATAATGTTAAAAAAAACGTCAAAATTTATCGTTAGATCAAAATTTTCTTTCAGCAGAGCTTTTGCTTTACCGGTATTTTATTAAAGCTTCAACAACAGATGTTAATATGCTTTTGCAAGTTTAGTTGCAATGCTAACATAGTAATCGATTTGTTGCGACTTCTGACATAAGGTTGTTTTCCCTACTATTGTACGACTGAGTAGGCTAGGCGTGGTAATGAAAAAAACGTGGTCACACAGTACTTTGTTTGGTAAACGCACAATCAATTATGCATAGAAACATTAAAGGCAGTGGCGTGAAGTAGTACTTGATGCTGAATTACAACAGTGCAGAACATTCTCAGTGACTTCAGTTTTCGTCTGCGGTTTGTTGCCTCTATAGTGTTACTGAGTCTTTTACACTTTCATTTTTGTTTTGTTTTAACAGACTAAAGATTTTTAACCATCTGTTTAATTTCTAATGTATGCTTTGTATTCCGCATTTCAGTTGCAAACGCAGAAATTGATAGGTCAAAATTTTAAGCTTTTAGGTCAAAAAATTGGTTGCCCTAGTAATAACGTCAGCTATATCACTCTTTATAAGTACGTTTTGTCATTTTCGCGCGACTACCTCCAAATGTAATATAGAAACGAAAACTACGGGATTTTTTGCATGTTCTCAGAATTCATCTATAGCCTTTGTTATGCCCTTAAATATTTTGGCCATTTCCTGAAAATTCGAAAAATTCCTTTCAAGCTTGTCTATTGTTAGCTTTTTCGATGCGTTCTTTTGGCCTGGATTACTTGTAATGAGCTCAACTAACCAAAAATAGCAACCAAAACAACTCATCGTGGTTGTGAGGGGGAAAATGCCTGTGTGAAAATATAAATATTTCCCAAAACTAAATAATAAAATTCAAATTTTTGTTTTTTACGCCTTACCTTTTGCCAAGAGCAGTATGTTGGCCCATGCGTGCAACCGTAAAAAATTTTTGTTTTTGGCATTTTTTTGAAAAAAAAACAAAAAACTTTCAAAAACTAGAACAAGTTTACCTTCGTTTCGAAAACACTTGCGTTTTGCAAATATTTTCTAAATAAAAACATTTTCGTTTCAAAAAATTTTATTTTCGTTTCGGAAAGACTTTCACTTTTGTTTGCAAATTGAATTCTTTTCGTTTCAAAAACAAAACTAGTTTTTACTTTCGTTTGGAAAACATTTTCATTTCGCAAATGTTTTCTAAAGAAAAACATTTTCGTTTTAAAAAAAATTATTTTTGTTTTGGAAACACTTCGTGAAACAAATCGAAAAAAAATCGCATCAGTTTTGTGGTCGTGGCCCATGCGTGCCACCCTCCGTTGTGGGCCAGTGTTTCCACTTGAGAAGGCTTGATTTGCAGATTCTCCTATGTCGATGTATGGCTCCAGTAGCTCGGGATCTTATTGCGTGTACGTATAGACTAGTCTGAGTCTTTCCTTGTTGTGATGACCAATCCTTGGGGAAATGTCTTAGAGGGATTTGTGACATAAGACGTATAACTTGTGGATTAGAGTAAGTGAATGTTATTGGTATCGTTTTGCCCAAGAGAAGCGGGTGGATTGTGCGCATGGGGAGTAGTGGCTGTGATGCAGTCAGTCAGTACTGGAATATGCTGGCCCAGTGTTTTTTAAGCCGTTTTCGGGTGTCAAAATGACACCCTAAAATTTTGCAGTGACACCCTAAATTCTGAAAGCCTAGATATGGTTTTGCCTTGTATTGAAGTAAAACGAATTGAGGAAAGCATGTTTTCCTGCACGTGGCCACTGCAACAGATGGCTGCATTGTCGTGGGTACCGCCTCGCTTCGGCCTCTTACTATACTGCCGCAGATTTGTACAGTACGGTGTACAAAACTGCGAAAACACTATGCAAAAAAAAACACTGCAATTATGGAAGTGTTTTACTGTTTCACCATTGCGATCGGCTTGCCTGGCGATGCATCAAACTACAACAAGGACAAAAGGTCGGCAGTTACAACGCGCATTCAAAACAGGGTGGTTCTCGAGTGAGGCAGCAGTGAGAATAAAGAGTGAGATGCCGCACTGAAGCAGCTGTCAGAAAANAATCATGCAATNTGTGTTGTTTTACTGCGACTTATGAAAACAAAAAATTTTAACATGCTGCTTTCCTTTTGTCAACATTGGCACCTCACCTGACAGAACTGAGCAAACTTTTTCAGGCGGTATATTTTAACTTTGCACAGATGAAAGCTTCCGTAGAACTGTGCATCAATAAGCTCTCTGATGCCGCTGCTAAATCCGAGCTTAAAGCTAACTGCGAAAAGTTTGATAATGAATTTGGGGAACTTAGAACGCCGGATGGTTGTGTGTCGAGTAGCATGGCGTTTTGAAAGGGCACCGAAAGATTGGCAAATTGATCATCTCCATACACAAAAAGGGAGACAGGAGTGAATGAACCAACTACCGCGGCATCTCTTTGCTTAGCCTCCCAAGAAGAGTGCATGACATGATGCCACGAAAATAATTTAACCAAAGCTGGATGATACCCAGTGCGGTTTTCGATGTTGCCGTAGCACTACAGAACAAATATTCACACCAGCAAATTTTCGAGAAATCCTGGGAGTATGCTAAAGAAGAATAGACATGTTTTGTCGACCTCGGGAAAGAATGGAAAGTATATTGCCGGGTTCCTCGTTAAAAGTTCTGTGGTTGTTGTGGGAATGCGGTGTGACTGGTGCCTCTTGGTGGCCGTCAAGTAACTGTATTCCTGCTCAGAAATTTGTGTCCGTATCGACGGAGGTAAATCACAACCGTTCAACTTTGGTGTTGGACTCCGGCAATGGTGTATGCTGTCACCACTCGCCAGTCTATATCAGGGCTCTTTACACAATGGCTCCCGGACCAAATCCGACCTGTGAAGCCATCTCACCCGGCCACAATGCATTTTGCCAATAATGAAAAAATAATATATTTACGAAATATCTGTTGATTTGGTAGAATGGAACATGTCCTGAAAAATAACATTATGCAAAATGTCCGGCCCTCGAACTGTTTTGCAATAGCTTATGTGATCCTCTCTCAAAATTTTGGAGAGCCCTGGTCTACATGAACTGGATAGCCAGTCATCGACGCGTCGGCGAGGGTGCCACGTTTGGGAACTGCAGGATGAATCATTTGCTTTTTGCGGACGAATTGGTACTGCATGCGTGGATCTTCTCAACAGCACTGGCGTAGCCAGCCCAAAAATTGGAGGTTGGGAAAACATTTGATTTTAGGCAAATAACACTATTTTGTTTGGGAAAACACCACTCAAAGCACAAAATGACTATAGGCCCCTGTGCCCCCCCATGGCTACGCCTATGTCAACAGGGTCTTCAGCACGCATTAGATCGATTTTCTGCTGCGTGTGACCAAGTAGGAACGAAAATCAGCACTAAAAATTGAGGTATTTTGTCTTTCAAGAAGCCCAAGGCAGTGCATTCTGCACGTGAGCGAAAATACATTGCAGCAGGTTTAGACGTTCAAGTACCTTGGGGTGGTATTTGCGAGTGACGGAAGTCGGAACAAAGGGATTGATACACGGATTAGTAAAGCTAACGCAGTTCTGTGCAGGGGCGGATCCAACCAGTAAGTTTAGGGCGGCGATTTCAGTAATATTTGGCATTCAAGTCTCATTACGGGTTCACTACTGTAAGGGAAATGAAGTATGCTTCACAACACTGCTGTGACAAAACAATAGACGACAGAATGNGCTTATATCGCGAATGTTGTTTTCCGAATTGCAAAAAANTATGGTGAATAAAGATACTTCCGTAGGTTTTAAGGGGAGCGATCGCCCCAGTCGCCCCCCTTGGATCCGCCCCTGGTTCTGCGTGAGCTTTATTGCTCCTAGGTGATGAAACGGGTGCTTTCAAAGACCGCAAAGGTTTCAGCTTTTAAATCGGTCATTGTTCCGATCCTCGCCTGTGGGCATGAATCTTAGGTGACCACTGAAAGAATACTGACAAAACAACAGTCGGCAGAGATGGGATATTTGCGAAGAGTCCACGGTGTGACACTTCGTGACAAGGAGCACAGGTCTGTAATCCGTGAAGCCTGGAATGTCAAGCCACTTCTCCGAATCGAGAGACCCCAGCTGTGTTAGTTCGGACATGTATATCCAGAATGTCCCAGGAAAGAATAGCGAACTAAGTCCTTTGGGCTACAGTCTACACCCACTGGAAAACGGCCCAGGTAGCGTGACTATATCTCCGACCTTGCTTGGTCCCGTCTTGGTGTGGAAACAGCAGAACTACCTGAAATTGCATGCTGTTGATCGTGAGGTATTTCGGGTCCTCCTAGGGCTGCGGCTCCGGTGACTCTTCCAAAAGGAAAAGCGGGCACCAAAATGAGTGAATGAATGAGTATGTAGGCCTACACTGAACCCTTCTATTTATGAAATTGTCTTTAGTTTGTTTGCCAAAAGTAAATGTCGTATTCAAATAATTAAGCATACCTGGATGGAAACTTGCGTTTTTGTGAAAATTAGTTAAAAGTATCAGACATACTGTAGAAGGGAATATGGTGTTGACACCCTGAAGCTCAACCACAACACCCTTTTGAAAACCTTAAAAAAATACTGTACTGGCCTGTAGCCTTGGTTGAAAAGTTGATAGCTGCTTCTAGATTTAGGTAGCCCCAAGAATTTTACTGGGGATCATCTGTCAAAGTTGCAAAGTGTGCCTGCCAAATTTCAACGATTTTTGGCAATTTAGGCAGAAATTTGATAACTGAAAAATTGAAGGGTTATCTACTTGCTCCAGTTACGATTACCTCAAACTATGTAACGGGCTCCATGTGGCGCAGTTTTCGACACAGTTCTGTGATACTGATAGGCAGTGTCGATTTTGCTCGTTGGCAGTGACGCTTGTCCAAGTAAACGCACGGGAAGCCCGTTACACTGTTTGAAGCCCGTTGCACCACTGCTCCAAACGTAGACACCAGTTTTGACAGTTTTGTACGGAATGTGTTTTTGTAAACAATTGAAAGTTGCCAAATAGATATTAAAAGCTTAACTTTAAGTAAACAACATCAAATAATATCGAAATGCAAGTTTTATTTACAACTATTTGTAATTGGTATGAGCCTTAAACCAAGTTGTGTTTGAGCCCGAGCATTGATCAGTCAAGCACCGCTTTGATTTGTACCACCAGAATGGTATTGACAACACGCTACAAAAACGGCGGTTAGCTTAGACTTGTTCCTCTTTCTGCAAGATGTCAATACCAGATCTAGCAAGAAATGCAAAGTATTTAAAAACCTTGACTATTGCTGTGTTTGTGAAAAATCTTGGTAAGTTTTGCAATCTTGCCCTCTTCGGTAAGCGACTAAGTGATGCGCAAAATCTCCGCTTTTCTTCTAACACATTTCAGCATTGATTGTGTTTTCCCCGTTCTTGCGCTTGTTCTTTCGCTTTTACATGGACTAGATTTTATTTTCTGAATGAGCTGTATATGCATCCCATGACGTACACTCGTGGTGCATTGTCCACTGGCAGCGAGTATTTTACATTGAATAATTTTCAATGATTGAAAAAATTTTAGTGTCTACACATAATATTTTGCATGACAGTGACTAACTGGACCTTCATGAAGTTTTTATCCTGTATATCGCGGAAACAAACGTCAATCCAGTATTACCTTAAGAAATTCAATGCAATTAAGATATCACTTAGGTCACAGTCCGAAAGGAGTACAAAACCGAGAATGAACGAAGCTGAACTGAACTTAGGTCACAGGTTAACACTACATGATAACAATAAGATTTGTTGCCAAAATAATATAAATTGAAATGTGAGCCATTAAACCGTAATATAATGTCAGAAGGACGTACACGATAGAGGTTCAAACTACTGCTAAGAAGTTGTTTGGGCACTCTTGGAATATCTGTTAAATTTTGGTGGTCATAGTGCACGATTAATGAAACGTGGTTATATGTAGCTTTATCTGGAATTGCTTTCATGCTACTGTGGAATTACTTGGATTCAACATACTTCTATCAACCAACCTTCAATGAGGCTTTCCCGAACTACCAGCACCATCTTGCAAACTCATTTAATTGTGCAATAACAGTGGCTACCCTCCATTTTTTGTCTGGAATGGGTTTCCTTTTTGTGTTGATTTTCTCTCCAAGATATCCCAGGTAAGTATACGTTTGTCAACTTGTGCTGCAGTAGCATAACAACGAGGCGTTACAATGGTTCAGATCTAACCTCCTAATTTATGAGGAAAGTTGCGCATTTTCGGCATCTGCATATTGCCTTCTTGTGACTCTGTAAGTTATCTATTATTTTTCCAAAGCATGCTGTGATGACAAGATAAAGGAATTTACGATTGACGAGAAAACTTGGTAGATGGACAACCTTCACTGTAGTTTTCGCCATGCGAGTACCGATAGGTACCATTGTTGCTAAGTGCTTAATGCAACGGTATTTTATTCAATGAATTGGATGAGAGGAACGACCCAAGCCATATCACAATCCTCCAATGCAAATGTGGGTCAGCAAATGGGATCGGACTTGGGTCCGTTCATAAATATTTGTCTACCTTTCAGTAAAGAAATAAAAGATTTGATTGGTAGTTCAGTGATTAATGTACTCTACAAGTGTAAGCGTATAAAGTCACTGTCCAGAGCATCACCACTAACCAAACTTGATTGTCACTTGCTTGGTTTCAAGCTCAAAAACTTCTCTTAACCTGAAGCAGGGGCGGATCCAGGCGGCAGGGCCGTGCTTAGCAAATGCGGGGCCCGATTGGAAGCACTTTTGCGGGGCCCCACTCAGGGGAGTGTGCGGAAATTTTTGAGGAGGGCATCAAGTCACAATGATAGAAATCGGTGATGTGAAAGAGCGGTGTCCGAAATGGTTACTACTCCCCAGTTTCACCTTTCCAGTAAGGACGTCAACGCCGTAGCACCCAATTAATCCAAGGGTTGCTACTGTCAATACCTTCAGGGGAAGTACTGTTTGTAGTGCGAGTGGACATCAAGAGCTAAAAGGTTTGCAGTGATATCAAAAGATTCTGTTTTTCCGTGCAGAGTATATTAGCATGGATGACTTACCGCTTCACTAGTTGGCAGTACTCTTTTGCAATGAAACTTAGAAAGCCGTGTCCCATCACTTTCGTTTTCGGAAAAACTTCTGTTGTGATTGAAAGTAATCCCTCTTGGACTAAATAGTCCCCAGCATTCCGACTCATTACACCTAGACATGTAGCAGGAACGTTTGTCTTACTAAATACAATTTGAAGTGTGTTAAAGTGCACGAGAACCATTTTCACTGTGGTGTGACTCTTCTCAGCGCCGTAACAGCTCAACTCTGATCCCTCAAAAGCTTGCAGGGCCCCCCCTAATTGTGATTTATAAAAAACTATTTCGACGTTATGCTACATCTCGAGGCCGAATGGCCTTCAAAACAAAATATCCTGATTGCAGACACAAATTTGGCAGAACAAGTCCCGTAGCCAGGTTTTAAGGTTTGGGGGGAAAAATACACTTTTAGGGAAATATTTTTCTTTTATAATATATTTGAAACAAATTTTTCTGAGTACAACAAAATTTTGGTCGGCACATAAAAGATTTGGGGGTCACTGCCCCCAAATGTCCTCCGTGTCTGTGAGATTGGACTGAACCGTCGCGAGAAAGTGTTCCAGTGGGGTGCTTCATGTCTGTGCAAGCGGGCTAGACATTCTGAAAATTTATTTTTAATTCACAGCATTTGCAGATTGTGCAGATGAATTATAAATATTTTCCCGCAAATACCCACAATAGGCTCGTGGTTTCCAACAAAGATTTTTTGAACGAGCTTAGCAAAAGGAATTAGGTCGTAAAATCATTGTCATTTAAATTGACGGCGATTGTTTAGAGATGTCATAGTGAAATCCAAATGTAAAAAAATTTTGCAGGAAATCAGAATCAACCAATCGTTCAGTTGTGAAAACACTGTTACCGAAGGAACAAATCTGAGGCCGCCAAAGTAGTGCGCGGCGATGAACATTTTCTTTTTGCGCAAATTGATAAACATTACTAAGAGTTTAAGTGAAATATGCTTTCAAAGCGTGCGCATTAGGCTTTTTGCTGGCCGAAATACGCATGCATATACGTTGCTGATATCTAGACTTGTTAATCTCCTGGTGCATGGAACATGTATATATTCATCAGCAACTTTCATGTGTTTAATACTATAAAGATAATTTTATAAATTCATCAGCAACTTTCATGTGTTTAATACTATAAAGATAACTTTATAAATTCATCAGCAACTTTCATGTGTTCAATAATATAAAGATAACTTTACATTACAGTGTTTACATGTTGAAGCAGAACGTGTTCAATCGGTTTAATATCCTCATATATAAGGTGACTGTTGGGGTTGTATACAGTGGGGTGTTTAAGGGAATGCAAACGAGGGATTTACCTCGGGCCCCCTTTTTAGGACCACCCTCAAGATATTCTGAGCGTAAATATTCCTCATTTTTGGTGAAAGGTTTATTATCCGCTCATATGATATTTTCCGAACCACATCCTGATTCAGTACTCTACCTTCAAAGGGGTCCCCAACAACAACTGTAATGTGCAGGTACTCTGCCTTACAAGGTCGCCCAACAGCAACTGCAGTGTGTGAGAGCTCTGCTTTCAAAGAGGCCCAAAGTAATTGTAATCAGGGTTCCTAAGCAGTCTTGGAAAGTATGCAAATATTTTTTGTAATTTTCCAGTCTGGAAAAGTCTCGAGACAATTTTTTTTGGTCTGTTAGTATGGAACAATAAAACCATTTTCTAGACTCGATCTTTTGACATACATTTCCATATTATTTTATTCAATATTGATATAAGTTTACTCATATAGTTTCAAATTTTGCAGTGTTTATTTATGACCTTGGTTGGTCATACGGAAATGTTAAGTCTGGAAAAAAATCCGGAAAATGTCTGGAAAAGGTCTTGAAAAAGTCTGGATATTTATTTTCAAAATTGCGTAGGTACCCTGTGTAATATATAAGCACTTTTCTTTCAAAGGGGCCCCCAAATGCAACTGTAGTGTGTAAGTACTCTGCTTTCAAAAGGGCCCCCAACAGCAACTGCAATATGTAGTGTTGCAGTCACAATGCTGCGTCGCGTTGAGCCACCTGAAGAGAGAGTTGAACCGATGGCCGTCCGCATGTAAAACCAATAAAGGTGTGTTTTGATATTCAAGCGCGAGGCCTCCAAAAGCGCGAGACGCCAAGAATTTGCCCGGTTTGTCCAATGGTTAATCCGGCCCTGCATGTACGCTAACGTCACCTTCAACACTCCAAGCAATGAATGCTGACGCTTTACGTTCAAACCTCAAATAGCCTACATTTAATCCTTCACAAACGTATCAAAATGATCAGGTGATGTTATTCCAGTTATCAGCTGCAGATACTGCTCTGTCTATAAATTACAGGACAGAACAGAATATGGATTGATAGAAACTTTACTGATTTCATGTGTTTCAAATTTCAATTTGGGGTTTCGAAGCTTTCTTGGGGACTAAGTGGTGCCGGGACTGAATTTAGATTCCGGTGACAGCGTGCCCCCCGAATTGGGGGGTATGTGTTGGTGATACGGTTCTGACTCTTCTAAAGCTTTTTTTTATTTTCTATGGCAGTTCTGCTAAATTCTTGTCCAACGTTCCTCTCTTTTTCTGCTTCGGCCTTTTTTGGCTTTAACTTTAGCTCTCTTTTGGCTGCTGCCACATAATATTTTCGGCCTATGTTTCTTGGTCTTTGACTCATGGTATTTAGCCAAGTTACAGACACGAAACAACATATTCTTAAACAAATACCCACATTCGACTGTTACAACCAAAAGCAAAACACCAGTATAAGACTTGCATATCAGTGTATGTCTGCACGTAAATAATGGTTATCGTAGAGTACCGGTTAAAACCACAAACCGCTGATTAGAGCAGGTTTTCATTGAAAAGTGAAATAATTGCTTTATCTTCTAACATGGAAGAAATATGTGAAGTAATTGCAGATTTCCCAATAACTACAAACCAATATTTAGAAATTTTTCAAAACAGGCAAGTACTTTGGTAACATTGACGTACGAGGTGGAAGGGCACTTGCTCTCACAGATTCGGGCATGGTTCAAAAAATTTCGGGCAAAACTGCCCGATATCTTTGGGTAATTTGCTTTAAGTAGAATCATCGGCCTGCAAAGCATTCCTGTTGAAGATTGTTTTTAGTGGCTTAGAAATTCGGGAAAATCAAACTTTTACCTTCTTTTAAACCAAAGGTCCCTTATGCCTAGGTTTGGTAACCTCCAAAACTTTCAGGAAAGCCATCCCGCTTTTTCACTCTTTACAGATATTTTGCAACCTTGAATTTGTTAGGCTATATCTCAGAAACTATGACGCCCATCTGTTTGATATTGAGGCCATAGGCCTTGTACCGGTAGTACTTAATGATGCAACTTTCACCGTAAGAACATCATAAGGCTTACTACGCTCAAAAAATGCCTGTCACTTCTGTTTCTTTGCAAATGGCTTTATTGTTAATTTTCTTAAAGAAATTTTCTGTTACTCTTACAAGGAACCATTATTGTTTGCACACCGTGAGTATTCAATCGATTCGCATAATTAAAACTAGGTTTATTTTAAACTTTTTCGCCAATCTCAGGTTGCCTCATGACACCTCTACGAGAGGGAAATTGAATACGGCTGATTAAGCAGCACACGTTTGCCATTATGAACTAAAGTCAACCTTCAGAAGACAATCAGCAGTAACCATTGAAACAGCAATAACTATCGAACTGTATTTTGCAGCAAACACTGACACTTGACCTGCCAAATAGCCTATGAAACGCTTATAACCGCAACAGAAAAAAGCTTCAAATTTTAGCCCTCGCTTCCTTAAATTACAGTAGCTATTGAAAAAACTAGATTACAAAATGCAATGTTCTATCTATTGAAAAAATTTGGCTACACTTTACCGAAAAATAATTGCCATTGTTACGATCAAAGAACGAATTGCGAAGATTTAAAGGCGTTAGATACCGCGCAGCTTCCATTGTATTTCGTTGGTAACGGGCCCCACGGTAAAATACGGTGGGCCCTGCGCCGGCACTACATAATAAGCAGCTTCGATTGAAAGTGTAAATTTACGTAGGCTAGCAGCAGGCGATGGCCGGGCCCCCTTTGGCGCCGCGCTCGATTGGAAGCAATCGGTTCAATCGGCTAAGGGCCGGCCCTGCCACGGGGATGCGATTGGAGCGGTCGCCTCCCCTAAAACCTACGAACTTTATTCACCATGATTTTGTACAATTCCGAAAACAGTATTTGCGATATAAGGTCATTTTGTCTTTTATTGTTTTGTCAAAGCAATGTTGTGAAGTATACTTCATCCATCTTAAAGTAACAAAGCCGTTATGAGACTTGTCTACCAAATATTACTGAAATTCCCCCCTTCCCAGTCTTACTTGCTGGATCCGTCCCTAACTTGAATGTGTGTAAGAACTAGTTGTACCTAACCATCGAAACGTTGGCCAATCTTTTAACCTGTTTTAACGTCAACATACTCTGACTGAAGTACTGTTTACTGAAATCCTGGCGTTTCCGAAACAGAAAGATTTCTTTGTTGAGATTTGTACATTTCATCATGGGCAATTCCATTTTTCCTTGACAGGATTGCCTCAAGACTACAACAACGTCGAGATAGTATTGAAAAGCATATCAGCAAGATCGAAGGAAGAATTTCCAGACGAATCTTATTTTTATGATTTTGTAAATACTCGTATTTGCGACATAGTCAGTTGTGGTGCTTACTATTCCAGACAACAACACTGAAAATGAGGACACTCACTGCAGTATCAGTCAGTAAAAAGAGCAAATACTCTGTAGGCTACATATATCAATAGAGCGCAATAATTACGACAGTGCTAAAAGTTTGTTTTTTTTACGAAGGTGAAAGAAAAGTTGTTTTATGTTTACCTTGTTAAGATGTAAACTGCAAATCTTTATCTCATCTATATGATGTATGACACTGTCTGTGAAAAGAAATATTTTCTCAGCAAAGAATCAGACACTTTAAGATCTTACAATGTATATATTTCTCTTACGATGTAAGCATCATCAACCCTGCGAAGTGCATGAAGTATAAATAGAATAAAATAAAATAAAACCTACAAACAGGAAAGTTACCAATCAAGAAAATCTACGGTAATTGAAAAATTGCAAGTCCAGCTGCCCACTTTATATTGGAAAGGAAAAGGTCACAGAAGGAACAACTAACCAAAACAAACTACCAAGTGTACAGTGACGTTAACAAACATAATAACAATGTAGTGCAGTGGTTCTCGAACGGAAGCCACTTGGCTCACCAAGGGAGCAATTTTCAATCTCTGGGAGGAATTTTCCTCCAGGGAGGAATTGGGGAGGAAAAGCTGTGGAAAAAAAGTAAGTATTTATTGCTATCAGTTTATTCAACATAAAACGAAACTGCGCATCGAGTTTAGTATAAATGGGATTATCTAAAGTACGCAAACACAAGCTGCTTCACCATCATCGTTTGAGCCAGTTCCTTCAGTCTACTGCTAGACCGCATTAGATCACAGGGCAAGTGTTGAGCAGCAAACCGATGGTCTCATCATTCAGAACCGTCAGGCCGTGCAATCCATGGGGAGGTTGATGTATTGGATATTGGAGGCAGGGCCGTGGGAACCGCCCCCCGCACCCCCCGGCCGGGGGGGGCCCCAGCCATGTCTAGGGGCCCCGCCTTAGTTGCAATACT
>JGI24159J19872_10006171_pt1 | contig 15570 bp, 16 predicted proteins | sample Ectturendosymbi4_FD_19872 | JGI IMG/M metagenome (IMG submission 19872) | reverse complement strand
CCATGTTGCAAAACAAAATACTCACCACCTTTTGGGAGTTAATCCTCGCTTGACATCTGTTCGTTGTATGCTTCGCCTCGCCCACAGTCCATTGAATGTCAATAAAAAATCGTATCGTACTTGCGTTTGCGGCGATATCGAAACTGAGATTCACCTTTTCTTTCGCTGTAATTTTCATGATGCCGCACGTGCGATCCTTTACAATAGGGTCTATAATATTGTAACTAACAACATGCCACCTGAGTTCCTCGATTGTCTGAGTAACGTACAGTTGCTGCGTATTTTCTTGTTTGGCTTGCCTGATAACGAACCATCACATGTCGCGGTTGCTGTGTTTTGTGCCGTGGATGATTTTCTCAAGTCTTGTAATAGATTTTGATGCGTTCCTGTAGTGCCGTATGAGTTTCTGGCTATGCAGTGTATTTGTTTTTGCGTTTCCGTTTGTTTTTCTATTCTTTTTGCGTTGTTACATTGTCATAGCTCGGCGTGACTCGACAAAATTGCACCAGTCAGGCTACCGCCTGCAACAAGATTGTCGTTAAATAAATAAATAATAAAAAAAAACAAAAAACAACGTATTGTCAAGATTTTCGGAAACTAGCAAATCAAGAAACGCCTTGCATTGACAAAGAATGCATTTATTGTGTTTCAATTATTGTAGGGCATTTTTTTGTAAAACTTACATTCTCCACCATATTTGTATTGACACTACAAACTGATTTTGCGGCTCGCTGGTGTTTTTGTTTTTTTGCAAATGACTCTTCTGTTGAACAAGTTTGCCCATCCCTGGTCTATTGGGTTTTCTTTATTTATGAACACCACATGAGAGTATTTCAAAGATATTGCGAACCCAAACACTCTCATTCCATCAGACACACAGAACAAAAGGTACATTTTGGGTAGATAAAATACTATCACTGCGACCGAAGTCTTCCCAGCTGAAAAAACACTGAAGGCTGGAGGTTGTGATGAAATCCGACTTGAAATGCTTTCACACCTTGGTTAACTCGTGTGTGTGAAATAGAGTGGCTTTCTATTGTACAATCTACAATGGCACTGAAAGGTAGCCAAACCGTGGTGATCATCCCCATATATCCAATGGGAGCAATGGTGGATCCAGGGTGGTCGATTGGGGCGATCGACCCTCTTAAAACCTACGAAAATAACTTTATTCACCATAATTCTGTAAAATTCTGAAAACAACATTCGCGATATAAGGCCATTTTGCTGTCCATTGTTTTGTCACGGCAGTGTTGTGAAGCATATGTTATCTCTCTTACTGTAGCGAAGCCGTTGTGGGACTTGAATGCCAAATGTTACAAGAATCGCCCCCCTAAGCTTACTGGCTGGATCTTCCCCTTTTTATGCTGAAATGTTTATGCCAAATGCCTTGAAAAAGATGCTGCGACTGCGAGGTAATTGAACTTCAGCTGAAAGATTCCAGTACTGTTTTCATCCTGGCCGTAGTACCACAGAGAAAACATTCACTCTTCAACAAATTTTTGTGAAATCTTGGTAGCATGTCGAAGATGTCTACACTTGCTTATCCGACCTCCAATAAGTATACGACCGAGTTTTTCGAGAAAAGCCTTGGGTGGTGTCCACCTGTTATGGGCCGTCAAGTCATTGTATACCTGCTCAGAAGTTTGTGTCCGTGTCAACGGAGTTAAACTGCAATATGGGCGTTGGACTCCGACAAGGTGGTGCTGTCACCACTCTTCTTCATATCCTATATGAATTGGATAGACAGTCACAGCCAAATCGAAGAGGGTGTCACTGTTGGAAGCTGTGGAATCAACCGTTTGCTTTTTGCGGACAATTTGGTACTGCTTTCATCCTCTGAATGGGCCTTTCAACATGCATTGAATCGGTTTTCTGGTGCGTGCGACCCAGGTCCATTGCCAGGTTTTTAGATTTGGGGGCAAAATGCATATTTAGGGTGGAGAGATATTTGAAATATGTCAAACAATTTATTTTAGAAATTTGCAGCTGTGAAATCCGTAGAACCCAGAATGTCGAGCCACTTCTATGAATAGAGAGATCCCATCAACGATGGTTCAGCCATGTGACCAGTATGCCTCAGGAAAGGTTTGCGAAGCAAGTCCTGCTGACTACACTCACGGGAAAGCGGCCCAGAGGTCGACCAAGGACCAGGTGGCATGATTACATTTCTGACATGCTTAGTCCCGTCTTGGTGTGGAGCCAGCAGGACTATCAGAGATTGCTGAAAACCGTGAAGCACTTCAAGGCGTCTTAGAAACTTTGACCCCTCGACCCAATCCAGAGGAAAAGCGAGAAGTGGCAATTGAGTGCGGAATTAGAGTAGGTGATTTAGCGGTAGGCTATAAAAATAGATGAAAGAGAAAGTAGAGAATCAAAGATATGATAAATTTTTTTTTTGGCAGAGACAGGGAAACGACTGCAGTTATGCAGTTGCCACTGCCCCGTTTTCTGAAGCTAGCGGTTACTTAGGGCCTCATGGAAGGCGGATCTGCAGTTCTGCTTTTGTACTCCTTCCGAGAGTGTCACAGTCATTTTGCCAAATAGAAAAAAAACTGTAGCCAAGCTCACTTCAAAAAACAGCCATACTCAGCAAAAAATAGCTAAACTTCTGGAAATGGTTACATTATTATGAATACATCAATTTTTTCACTGGAAATCAATCGTTTACAGCTCTTCTATCTTTCGCCTTGCATTTTACCAGCAAATGTATAGGTGTTCAACATTTTGCAAATATTTCTAAATAATCAGTTTCAAAGTTTGGCAAACATATTTTATGAGAAGTATTAAAAACTATGTTACTACTTTTAAAACTATCACACTTTCATTTGATGTCACGAATTTTCAAACCATCAGTAAGCTGATAAATAGTAACCCTACATATGAATATGTAAGCAAATACGTGCAAATATAAAGGGCGTACATAAAAATGACACAGGAGCACATTTTGAGAGAAGAACTAACAAAAAATGATACGTTGGTATAATTCGCCAAACCCACAGATTTGGAGCCAAATGCTTTCAAAAATCGCCAAACCAAAATATTTGCAGCCAAACGCTTTCAAAATTCGCCAGATTTCCGGAATCTGGCGATAAATTCTCCAATATGGCAACCCTGGTCACAAGTGGTCTACGGCGCCTATCCCCGCTTGTTTGCACCTGGTATCACGCGGCTGTTTTCGTGATGAATGCTGCCGCACTGTTAGGGAGTCAATGGCAGGTGAACCGTTTCCTTGCACCATCTCATCAACGCCAGGTCGTAAGCATTGTTTTTCAAGTTTTCGGTATGACTGACCGGGAAGCGAATCCAACCTACCAGCTTTGGCGGTGCGTGCTCAGCCAACTGTACCACTTAGGCCAGCGGTTCCCAAACTTTTTCTGATCGCATACCATTTGTGGCTCCAGTATTTTCACCACGTAATACCTTTAAAACACTTTGCTCCAGGAAGACTCATTCTACCCAGTATCATTCGATCAAACGTTTGGCAAACCAGACACAAATGCGGCATGAACAAAATGCCTGTGAGCAATGATAATGGCTATTTTTCAAAATTAATAAGGGAAGTACACAAAAATACAGTAATATATTAACAGAACCCGATAAACAAAAACAAAATGTTTTCTTTTTGTGTAGAAGAACAGAAGTGTCTCGCGTACCACCTTGAAGGCCTTCGCGTACCACTAGTGGTACGCGTACCATAGTCTAGGAACCACTGACTTAGGCGGTTAAAGTGGATCCGCTTCGCTTAAAATTTGGCGGACTTTCTGTGATTTATCTCTGAATGCAAAATAAAACGCCGAAAAGAACTCATCAATGTTCTGCAAACTGGAATAGTTTAAAATCTTAAGAGCAATTTTATATTTTAAATATTAAACATCTCACCGTTTTAAGCTATCAATATCAGCGAATTGATATGTTTTCATCTTACATATTACATGCCCAGTGATTGAAAGTCAAATCCCCCACACTCCCATTACGTTCGCTTATACTCGTGTTAACGGCAAGATCTTTATTTAACACAAATATTTTGATTATGGCTTTCCTTTGAAATAACTAAACGTATCTATAGAAAGCAGTCTGTTTCTTTTTTATTGACTTATCTCAAATATGATGAATGGTATTGTGTGGCTTAAGCATGAAAAACAAAAAATATTGTTTTATTTTTTATTGGCTTGGAATTTTTCGCTCTTTTGTATTTCATTGCAAATAATATTTTTATATAACTCATTTTTGTGTGTGTTTTACGAATATTAAAAAGAATTATTTTCTCAGATTCCAAACCTTCACCATCATGCGATTGGCCATGGGGGAAGACATCGTTTATATGCGACGGTTACAAGGACTGTTCTGATAACAGTGACGAGGAAATGTGCGATTGTCCTTCGGACAAATCGTTCGAATGTGATTGTTATAATGATGGATGTGCAGGGAAGTGGCGTGGATGCATAGAACAATTGTGGGTATGCGATGGGGAAAAAGACTGTGGTGATTGGTCGGATGAAAAGTATTGTTTAAACACAAAACTTTATTGTAGAAATGATGAATGCGTTGAAAGGTCGAAAGTAAATGATGGAAAAGTAGACATGACAGGTGGATATGACGAGTTTATCTGCAATGCGACCCAGGGTCACAAGTGTGGATGCATTCCAGGTAGTGGCAAATGTACCTCATCTGGAAAGTGCATTCCCAAGATTTGGGTTGGTGACGCAAGAGATGATTGCAACACAAGCCACAGTGACGAACCATGCAAAGCAATTAAAGTTCAGCGCGAAAATTGCCAGGTTATAATTAATCGATGTCCAACAAATGACAGTAAAATGTTTTTGCTGCAAAATTCAAATAAAAACACCACAACTTGCCACATAAACAACCCATCCTTCCAACATCTAAACTTATCAACCAAATGGATCTGCATTTCATCTTTGTGTGGAAAATATCTGGGAGAGGTCTTTCAATGTGAGAACGGGCACATCATCGACAATGATCATTATTGCGACACAAAAGTACAATGTGAAGATGGGAGTGACGAGCAACAGAAAATCTTTGGTTTCCGATGTTCAGGAAAGACACGAAAAAGCATATGCGTTTTGCCGCAGAAAAATCTTTACGATTCGACGTCTCAGTGCGCAGATGGTTCAGATATATGTTTCGTAGATGGCGAGTTCCGATGTTTTTTATGCTTGGACGAAAAACTCATAATTTCAGCAAAACAGGTTTGTGATAGAAATATTGACTGTTTTGATGGTTCTGATGAACTTCTGTGTTCCAATCAATCAGTTGCACAAGCACTTGTTGGTGATGAGGGGTCAAGATGCCCCTCCGGCCAGATGCATTGCAATAGTTCAACTGAATGTGTGGCCATGGACAAGGTTTTGTGCGATTTTTCAGTTGAATGCAAAGATCAAATCAACCAAAGGTTTTGTCGTCACAAGCAGCGATCAGGTGGTTTCATGCAGTGTTTTGCCATACATGCGACAAACAACAGCTCCACCAGCACCATTGTGATCGCCGCACAATGCGACAACAGACCAGAGTGCGTGAATATGGAAGACGAATGCAATTCACAATGTGATCCTCGACCATCGTTTTGTGATGATGAGTGTGGGAAGAACAGTCGCACTTTCTTGCTTGGAAACCGTGTATGTGATGGATATATTAACAGGGTCAACAATGCTTCAGACAAGTGCAGTGAGGAAGTGGAAGAAAACTGTCCGATGAGGTTTTCATGCAAAAGTAAAGAAATGGTCAGCATCGACATACGATGCTATTGTGATGGCATATTCGATTGTGACGATCATTCTGACGAAACAAGCTCCGATTGTCTGAACAAACGATTCAACTGCACAGCACCTGGAGGCGCCATTTCCATCAGCAAGGAGTTTGTTTGTGATGGAATTAAAGACTGCGACCAAGGTGAAGATGAAAGTCGTCAACTATGCGGAGAGAAAAGGTTTTACTGCGAAAGTGGAAAACCAATATCAATCGATAAAAACTTTGTTCAAAATGGCTTAAAAGACTGCGATACAGGTTTAGACGAATGCAAAACTCTATTTTCAGATAGATATGAAATGATCGCCAATCCGTTTCTTCGTTCATTGTTCTGGATCATGGGTTTTCTGGCATTGGTGGGAAATCTTGCAACAAGCATTCTAACAATGAAAGAAATGTATTTTTCCCGCATAATCAATTCCACTGCCAATCCAAACACTGTATATGTGAAACGAGCCAACAACATTTTTATTTTCAATCTTACACTTTTCGATTTTTTGATGGGACTCTATTTACTAGGAGTCGTTGGAAAAGGGGTGAATTATTCTGGTGTATATTGTTTAGTTGACAAAGAATGGAGATCAAGCTATCTTTGCTCGATACTTGGCGCAATTGCAGTTTTATCATCACAAGGATCTGCTTTCATCATGGCATCCATGTCCACCTTCCGAATGGTCACAGTCTACAAACCATTCCTGACCCGCACCGTGAAATTCAAATGGATCGTTCTCGTTGCAGCTTCATGTTGGTTAATTTCTTCCCTTTTGGCTTTTCTTCCATGGATTCCATTGAAATCAGGATATTTTGTGTCTGAAGTTTGGTTTCCCAACCATTTCTTTAAAACTGACACAGTTTCCAAGCATCACCTCACCACCATCGCCAATGAACTTTCTGGCACAAATCCCACACTTCAATCTTGGTTCAAAGTCAAGGAAACCATTTCATACAAGTTCAGATACAATACAATAAAAGCAGAGTTTGGGTTTTATTCTCGAACAAGTGTTTGCATGCCACGTTTCTATGCTTCTACCAGAGAAAGTTCTTGGGAATATTCCACTTTTCTCATCACACTTGACTTCATACTTTTCATCTTCATGGTGGTCATCTATATACTTGTTTACAAGAAAGTCTCTGCCATGAGTATTTCTACATCTACCAAAAAAGATCCAAACAAAGGAATGCAAAAGCGAATTTCTAGACTGTTGCTGACTGACTTTTTCTGTTGGATTCCTGTTTGTATTATGGCGTACTTGAGTGTTGCAGGTGTGTCTTTGCCCTCCGATGCTTACATTGCAAGCGCTGGATTACTTCTTCCAATAAACAGCGCCATGAACCCATTGCTGTACTCCAAGCTCGTTGATCAGTATATGTCACCTGGACGAAAATGGGTCGTGAACAATCTACTTTCCATTTGTCCACGTCATGTTGAAGACTCTGCAACTGCTGAAGGGACAAGAGAGCATGTCGAACTTGAAGTAATCCATTCCAGCAAACAGTGACTCTTATCACTTATCATTGCAATTTTGGATATTATTCTAATACATTGACTATTTCTTCCCTTGACTGACAAGGTGATGAGGGATCAGATTTCTTTTAGTTTGCCCTAAAAAGGTCAATCGCTTCTCATTTTTTTCAATTTTAATTATACAACTGGGTGTGCTGACCTGCAATAGAATTATTTAACTTATGAAATGATTCCCTGATGGCGTTTTTTGCATTGAGTTTAAATGTCGCTGTTCCGATTCCCCAGATTTCTTACGTTCACACTGCTATAAAGATCGGTCGACGTCCCGACGTCTAGTACGCTTATGACTTCTGCTACCTGTGCGATCGTTGTGTTTGTGAGGTTGCTGGCTTCCATTTGTGCATTAAGTGATCTTTTCAACGTTTTGCAAAAACCCTTGTCTCTATATTTTAACGAATGCAAGTTTTTGTTGGGTTTTATTTTTAAGAGGATAAAACCGTATTGCTCGCAGACGTAACGTAACACAGCATGACACCTGATCTCACGCATTGGACAAGCATAAGCTATTGTTTGACGTGGTACCATGCTCATCTATTTTCACCATTGCAGCATATCCATAATAGAATCAAGTACATCGATGATAAATCTGCTAACCACAGAACAGTGGATGTGCATGAAATAAAGATATATAACTTCCTGTCGTTTCCTCTCTCTGCCCGACTATAGCATGGTTTTGGTCTATACTTAAATTTATTGTAACGCTAGGTAGACCGACAATCAACCTTATTGGTTTTGTTACCGCTTTTCCGACTTCGCTCACTGTCGTCACCAACTATCGGGTTGCACAGTGTTGCACCATATTTTACTTAGTTATATAGATGCACACGTGCTTTCATTCTTGTGTGAATTATTAACGAGTGATTAAGGCTATTCATGATTCAATGCAACGCACTTGTTTATGAAATGCTTAACAGTTAACATGATAGCTTGCTAACTTGCATCACTGCGATTGGTCGCTGTTTCCGGTCGATCCTGTGAACGTTCAACGCTGTTGTTCGACGTTATTTTCTACTGAACCGTTTTACGTTACGTTGCTCTGGCTTCACGTTGAAGTGTAATGGTGAGTTTGTTTTATATCTGCATATAAATCAATGAAAGCAATCAAATCTACGTTGTTACCAGAGAGATACTAACGGACAAAGTGTTGACAACCTTTTCGTCGCCTTGCTTTGGTTTTTGGCAACTCATGACATCAGGTCTCTTAGTTGGGAGACTGATTTGCTCTTTTGCAACCAGTAGATTAATCCCTCAACTTGTTTCTCCTTTAAATCACGCGCTACAATGTGTTCCTCGCACCCTTCAAGTCCCTGCAGTTACGGCGCTGAGCAAGCGAAACAACAGTTTCATAAACACAACTACGTGTGTTTGTCTTAAAATCCTGAGTGTTTCAGTTTCGCTCAAGAAAAATTCTGACTTATTCGAAAGTACGAGCATCGGGGGTGATGTTTGCTTCAACCTGATTCAGTGTCGACCAAATCACCTGAGTAGTTCGACGTTGAATGTTGCACTGAACATTGGTCCGGTAACACGTCGCATTTCATCAAAAGGTGGATATATTCAGAGAATCAAAAGGGTTGCAAGACGTGTATGCTGTAGTCGCTTTAGACGAAATAAGTATAACAGGTATTGAAGCAAGCCGGGCTCAGTGTTGTGTTTTTGAGACTACCAGTGGCGTACGCAGAAAATTTTCATGGGGGGGGGTTTCATTCAGTGGCATATGGTGGTCATTTGTTTGTAGTGTGCGGTCTTTGTGACGTCACAATTTGACGTCATATTCATGTTTCCAAACCAACGTTTTGGCGAAGTTTGTTGACATGATATGCATATTCTTCTACACGCACTCCCCTTATTTTATGTGTCATTGCACTGAACATAAACTATCAGCGCTCCAAGTTCGGATATCGGAGGAACATAAACGCAATGCTGCGACACAGAAGTTCATAACTGCAAAATTTTGGCTGTGTGTTGAAAAAGGGGATTAAAACACACTCATCACTTTAGAGCAATTTACAACTGCAAAATGAGGTTGCGCTAATGTCTCGTCGAATACGAGCAGTCGAGCATAGGTGTACGGCTGGACTGGCTGGCGCACGCTCCGGTTTGCAAGATTGAAGCTGCTAAACTACACAACAGGGTTGCCAAACTGTCTTCACCAAACAACCCGTACCTTGTCCCAAAAAAGCCAGATAGCTATTTTGAGGCATATGCACACAAAACATGCACAAACACACACAAAATAAACATCTAAACTCGTCAAAAACATCGATATAGCCAGGGTTTTTTTGAGGAAAATGTTAGGTACCCGGTATGGATCTGTAGGGACCCGATTTCTCTGATTCTAGGGACCCGATTTGAAATTCTAGGGACCCGTATCGGGTCCCTAAAACGCCTTAAAAAACCCTGATATAGCACAAGTCCAATCTTTAGAAGCATATTCTTTCCCTGTAATTACACTGTCGTGCATTTGTTTTTTATCAATAACATCGATCATTTTTAGAGCAAAAGTAAAATTTTTGCAATATTCTGTGCACCCTGCATGGTAACAGACCCTCGTCGCAAGGGATTTATAATGAATATGCAGCTCAGACAATGTTTTGCCAGAGCCAAACCTATCCGAATGAAAATAAGCCGGAAAATCAGGTTTTTCTGGCTTTTTTTATTTCCAAACAAGCCAAAGATGTTGAAAAAAGCCAGAGTTTCAAAATTTGACTTCAAAAAAGCCAGATTGGTAACCCTGCTACGCAAGAATTGAGAATGCGCGTGAAGTACGCAAAAAATCTTTCAATTTTTGTTATGTATAGAAGTCCATAAAACTTAGTTTTCCTTTTCCCCTGCTGAGACATAATGAAATGCCTGAATGCTTCTATGTTAAACACTGCTGTTTTTGAGCTCATGCAATAGTTCTATCATGCCACAGTCAGCGCTTGCGCTGATCAGCCATAGCAGACAAAATAAAGACAGTTATTTCGGATAAAGTGAACTATCGCGGAACACAATCTTAAACATGCTTAGTGGACGAAAGGTCTGCAAAAATTGGTGAGATGATTTCTGGACACAGACGATAACCCTGATTCTCACCAAAACCTAATTCTTACTTTTTGGCCCATTTATAATGTTCCTTGAAATTTGCAAGCAAAATTATTCCATGGTATTTGCATTAAGGTGACAAATAACAAGCAAAATGTATGCGAAAACATTTAATTTCCTTTGCGCAGGTAACAAANATTTTGTAAAATATCAAGCTCAAGGGGGATTTTAACCCCAATCCTTCCAATCCCCCCCTTGCGTACGCCCTTGGAGACCACATCCCATTACAAAGTGCACAAGCTTCATGACCAATTGGGGATAGCGTCAGCCGTGCATTTGCAATTGGTCACCAATTTTGTCTAGTGCGTAGTGGAAGGTGGATCACATTTGAACTGCTTTGTCAAGTTTTGCCACTTACAGTATTTTATATTCAATCCCAATAAAACTCACACGGTAGCGTTTCAGAAGAAAAAGTACAACAATTTCAAAACTTTCTTCTTTTTACTGAAAAAAATGAATCAGGAAAGCTATGCTCTCATCCACAGTGGGGTGAAACTGGCAATGAAGCTGCTGCAACGATGTGGAAGCAACACTTCGAAGCTTCACTGAATTCGTCAAAAGACAACAATATTGACAACTTTCTGAAGCATAATCTTAACAAACATGAAAATTTCGCAGATATCTGTAATCTTATTTGCGACATTGACAAGCTTGCAACCCGAATTCACGAACTCCCCCCTAAACCGTGCTACTGTTAAAGATGAATTTTTTGCTGAGCACATCACTTATGCTGATCCTTGTGTTGGTTTTGATCTCAGTAGTCTATTTAACGTGTTTTTATGCATGGCACAGTTCCACAACAATGCGTGATACTGATATTGTGCCTATCAGCGAAAATAAGAACGGTGATATAATGATGCTGGTAACTACAGACCTCTTTCACTCGCAATAACAATCTCCAAACTATTTGAACATTGCATTTTATCCTGCATTTCACAATTTTTTGCCACCATTGATGACCTGCTTGTCTTTAACCCACAACATGGTACGGACCGGACATGTATGTATTTGTACTCAAGCAGATTGCGCAATGCAGTATTATGAAAACAAAGGCACCCTAGTGTTTTCAGCTTTTTTAGATGCATCTAAAGGCCAATCTACACTGAGGAGTTGCCAGGAGTAGCCGCGCATGATCCTTTGTTTGTTTTATTGCGCCCAGAAGTTGCCGTGCCGAGCCGTGGACGAGCGCAGAATTACCCGACGCAGCAAAACAAACAAAGAAGCGTGCACGGTAACTCCTGGCAACTCCTCAGTGTAGATTGGCCTTAAGGCGTTTGACAGAACTAACCACAACCTGCTATTCACACAACCAATTGAGCGCAATGTACCTACAGCAAGACTGCTGGTGAGTTGGTTTAGGAATCAGACCATGTAAATTTGTTTTCTTGGTTGGAAACAATTATAAGCCATTATAAAATTATGTGCATCTTCATCCAACGTTTTTATCCACTCACTTCAATCGTCTGATGCTTTCTATAAATCTCCATTTATCTCCCTATGTGTAACGCTTCTGTATGATGATGACGGAACGCAGTGGTTACTGGTGTCATGTCTCAGCATTCGTTCTTCACTATCGTCTCGACTACGCGTACCATAAAATCTAAGTCCATCCCTGTGAAGTGTAGTATATAAGCATTGTATGCTTGTGTTCTTTCCTAATGTGATAAGGACCTTTGTATGATACAAACACGTAGATAAAAAATTAATATTGCAAGGCTTTGTTCTTTCCCTTCATCGGTTGTTTCTTTTTATCTTTTTCAAATATATAAGTTTGGCTTTACGTAAAGTTAAAAATAGTCCTCGTTGATAACCTTTAAAATCTGCGCTCGGTGAATGGAAAGACTTTGATAAGTTCCATGTCGTGTACAAAAGTTGAGGATGAAAGTTTAAAACTTTGTCAAAACATAACTCGCTTTCATAGAGCGGTTTTGAAGGACTTTAAGGCTTCCATCATGAGCCTACCAGAAAGCGTTTGAAATAATACAAAATTGAAGAATAAAGTGGTCACCACCTCATGCTTGCATACGTCATTGACACCTCTTGAGATTATTTGTGCTTTCTTCAACTGACATTGCTTTGGTTTTCGCAATTTTTCCGTGCATCGCTCAATCACATTTAAGTCGAAGCCGTTTTCTTGCCCTGAGTTTGCGGACCCTGCCCTAATTTTTATATTTTGACACGCAATGGCTCCGCTGCCGCCCCCCACCCCCCCGATGTCCCGTGTGTCTGCTGTGGCTTTTACTGCGTGTGCGATTGTCATGCACGGTTATAAAGCTGGTTCCTCCTTTCCGCATTAAACGATCTTGTTAGCAAATGCGTACTGGGGCCTCAGTATCACTCAAATACAGACTCTTGAGACGTAATGCCAGCCTGTGTAGCAGTCGATTGAGCTGGCATTGCAATGCTTCGAGACGAGACCTGAGCATGGGAGAGTTTTGTGAACTTAGATCAGTTCAATGTACGGTAGCTTAATACAATGAATGTATGCCGTGAGTTTGTAGTTTGAAGTACATGTATGTCTAAACGCACAGACTTGAATTTTAATACTGACTGCAGCGATCGACCTTAAATCTGATGACACACAAGCTCAAACCCATGAACCGTAGCCTATGCTGTGACGTGGCAACATGCTAACAGCTGTTACTGGTCGTTACTGTCTGTTTATCTCATTGCCCTTTNAACATGGTTGATATCTGTAAAAACATTGCATTCCGAACATTGATTTCACTGAGGTAACATGCAGTGCTTAACGACGTGAACAGGAACTTACGAGTACTCTTCTGTACGAGCTTGTACCATTTTTGATGTCTAATATATTAATGAATCCAAAGAAAGGTCAGTGCATGTGGTTATGGAATTTTATTTTTAAGATTACCATCATGTATTGCTCGCGAGACCATCCAGGGTTAAGCCTGATACCACGTACTGGGCAAGCATAACTATTGTTAGGCGTGGAACCATGCTCATCTGTCGTGCGGCATAGCGTCGTTACCATTCAGTTACTCACAGCAGCAACAATTTAATCGCGTTGCTCGATTTTTCTGCGTAAACATCTGTCGTACATTCCTGTTTTGGTCTCAGCATACTGCCTAGCAATTCTATCTTCTTGCAAATGGTGGCTATATGCGGTTCAATTCCGGTTGCATGTCAGAATGGTTGTTAAGGTGTAAACTTCAAATTTCAAAAGGGCAAGTCTCCGCTGCTGCTGTGACTTGCTAAAGAACGCAAACCACTCTCAGAATGACAACCCAGTACGGTGCATTTGTATTAGAATTCAGTTCAAGTTTCGCAGCAAACAATCGCAGGAAAGTATCCACGATCAGCAATTTAAGAATGACCAAGGGTCAAATTTACACTTATGAGAGCGTCGTGTGGTATAGTGGCTGTCGTCTTTTACAAAATGTCACGGCACCAGGGAGTTTAACGCTAAATCACCTGCGCATAAGCAATAACAATGGGAATTATCCCTGGTAACAACAACTTGACTTTGGTAAGGGGCTGCGACTTTCTGGAATTGGACGGGCCTATGCCCGATGCATCATCAGACATTAAAATGTGGCGCTGGTTCTCGTTCAGTACGCGAGCGTCTGTGAGATGCAACAGCGCTTCATACAAGCAGCTTATTACAGTTTTACTGCATGGAATCTATGGACGATGCGTACTCAAACTCTGCTGTATCGTATTTTCAACGTTACGTGTTGGTGTGTGACTTAATGTCACAAAATATTGCAACAAGAAAGGAAGATGACAGCAAAAGGAAATTTGTCTAATACAACTTGAATCTTGGACAAATTTTCATTAATAATACCGTTTGGGCAATTTCGCATTTGCCAAGATTTTAGAGGGAACACTGGTTATAACTACCAGCGCTGCTGTTGGAGAAAGCGACCATCAATTTTGGGCTTGATTATAGAAAAACTTAGCGTGCGTACTTTAATCCTCTCGGGCCCCAGTACCTACCGGGCCCGGGTACGATGTACCTCTTGTACCCCCCTTTGTAGGCTCTGGCTGTGAGTCAAACCACAGGTGGGCGCTGATTGCTNGAGACAGAAGCTCCGCCTGAAACGCCACTAATCTTCGTAACTGCTTGCTTTGCGAACCTTGATGAGATTTNACAACTGGATATCAGCCGTTTGCTGCGACATTTCGTACATCTTGATTATCAGCATCCGCTCACATTTGACATTTCGTAATTATTACGTAACGTTCCGAACTCAATTTGACGCCCCCACAATGCTGCGCCCATAGTTACGCCATTGAGGAAGACTCTTTGCCACAATGTCTTTCAATAATGACAAAGGGATTTCTTCATACAAAGTCTCTATGTTAATCGCAATTTCTGGCCAAGCGTTCACTTCTATCGGAGAGAACGAAATTATTTCAAGTGTAATGGAGCGTTAACTGACACAAGTAAAAAAATATCTTTCATGGAACGACACACTTGTAACTTGAAGAAATAGTCAAATGGGTATGGACGTTGGAGAACAGCAGTGTGAACTTTTTCGTAAAAAGAGTTTTAGCATATCAATAGTAGGTAACAGTGGTCTCCTTCTTGGTACGGTGCTTGGACCAAGATGAGCTTCAGCAAGAAGTGTTCTTTTTGAAGGAGTCAGAAAGATCTAGACGCCAAAGGTCAAACCAGTTTGATGTTTCATGCTTATTCCAGAAAAATCAGCCCATTCCTATCAACATCATTGCCTGTTTCACTGATGCGTTGAACACCAGCAATGATTGGCAGGTACTTGGTATTACCTACTTGGTAGTGGTATTGCAGTTTTGTCAAAGAAAACCCTGCGTTGCTGCTTATTGCACTTTGCACAGACGCCATCTTGTGGCCCAAGCTTTGAGTGAGTCGCTGCATGATTCGCTTAACGTCGCCATTAAAACAAAGAATAAAACTAAAACCAATGCCTTGACCGGCCGCCTGTTCCGGAAGCTGTGCGAAAAATGATGAAGTTTATGCAGTATGCGACTCTTGTTCCACTCTGAATAACGTCGTCTTTCTAAAGGTATCTACTTATCTCGCTATTGTGATTTGTGCCGAAGAATCGTTGAGTTCTTCCGTGAGAAGCCATTGGGAGAGATGATCGCTTGGCGCGTTATCAACAGCTGCTGAATTTTATCTATGGTCTTTACAGTTCAATTTTTATGAACACAGTTTAAGGCGGACAACAAAATCGAGCAAATAG
>JGI24159J19872_10006170_pt1 | contig 15571 bp, 8 predicted proteins | sample Ectturendosymbi4_FD_19872 | JGI IMG/M metagenome (IMG submission 19872) | reverse complement strand
CAGTGACGTAAATGACAGCTACGGCCGTCGCTTCCTGTCCCTGTATTCCTGATGAAGTATTCTGTGCTTGGTCGGGATGCATAAATAAACTGACTTGACTAGAGCTACCTGGGCGTCTTGCAGGTTGAAACTTCAACACTCAAAACAATACAATTTGTTGTATATTGTACGCTCAAAACAAATATGTCCTTAAGAAAATAAGCCATACGATTTGAGCTAATCTGAATAAGAAAAAATCTGAATGAGAACAAACTTCTCAAAAGCGCAGGTGGGCGGCGATAGTTCAATAGTACAGCGTCTGCCTCTCAATCAGAAGGTTGGATGTTCGACCCACAGCCACTGTGCGAAATGTCGTAGCGCTTCTTGGGTAAGAGCGCTCACCTCAACTGCCCGAGCAAGAAGCAAATTTCAGGATTCAGCCAGCCGACAACTGCCGTCACTGAGAACAAATAAAAAGCGCGGCTACCTATGACTGACATTGTATTAATGCATCTGCACCTAACATTCAACTACCTTCTTTGTCTTTCGAGCGTGCCCAGTGCGCAAACTTCCGTTGTATAGCAGCTTCAAAGGCATTAGCAGTATAAAAAGTTGCACTCCAACGTTTGACTTATTTTTTATTCTACTCTCAAGAGGGGTCGAGGAGGTTAAAGGAAAACCCAAAACCAAGTGACGTTAGTTTGTTTCTTGTGACGCACGGAACCGCTGAAACAGCCGATGTTGTAACTTTGTAAAGGTAATACAGATCCATCCGCGTGAGTTTCAAGTGACCAGGATGAAAAAAGATACTGCTTGATAAGGAAAGAAATAGGACAACAAAATACCTGCCCCAATTTGTTTTTATGTATTTGAAGCACATATGGAAATAACAACAAAGTTATTTTTCATCGTAATTCTTGGATTTTCATGAAACGAATCAACAAATTTGCTAAACTTTTCCCAATTGATTTGTGAGGAGCTTAAATCGAATATGACTCAACCTAAACCTGTTATGACTTGAAATACCAGTGACTTTTTCATTTTAAAAAAATGCGCGATTTACCGTCGACACGAATTGCGTGTGGCTGCCAATACTGTATGTTTCAAAGTTACCCATTACTTTTATGTAAACAAGAAATCTTAACTTGGTGTCCATGCAATGCCAGATTAACCATTAGGCTACTAAGGCTTTAGGCCTAGGCCCTGGAAAAATTCGGCTTCAGTTGTTTTGATTTATTGTTTTTATTACAAGTAAATTATATTTAATACATGCTCTTATGTTATGCTTTGAAGCGGCTGCAGGCTTTCTTCCAGCAGTGTGGTGTTCGAAGAGTGCAGTGCAGATAATTAATTATTTGATCGGACGCACCTCGTGCGCGGTGGCGCGATACGCCTTTTAAAACACGAGGTTCGGTGACACGGACGAGAGGGAATGAGAGTCACTATCATTCTTTGCACTATAGCATTGGTTGGAGTAAGGCCTTCTGTTTTCTCATGAAGGCCTTGGTTGGAGACGTGTAGATAGGGGTCGTTGAAGGCTTTCACAGCATTGCATAAAATTGATTGAACATACTGACAAAAGTTAATGACGTCATAGTTCAATGCATGTGGCGTCACAATTGTCAGTTCAAATTACAAAAAATTTTCGTATATTTTGACGTGCGTTTGTGCTTCCCCCTTTTTAAAACGTTCCCTCCAACACTATCCATGGACCCATTAGGTTTCCAAGACTTCCTCGAATTTCACGAAAAATTCATCAAATAAACCTGGCATATCCTAATGCAAACAATCAAACTCGTCTCGTATACTGTAAGTTTGGACAGTTTATGCTTGGATCAACAAATCAAAAAACAGTTTTGGAAAGTTAGCTGGCAGCGCTTGCAACAACAGACGTAAAAATTTTAAAACATAAAATGCAGAATAAGAGTACTGATCACAAACATTACAGTAAAATCTCTTACCACGTTGATACTGGTAGATGCCACGGTGCCGTCATCGCTGTCGACTACGATTTCCATGATAAGCACTTTTTAGTCAAGCATAAATTCGTTACATAACAGTTTTGCTGTTATTAAAAATTATGCATTTGTGGGAAGGGGGAAAGAAGTGGAAGAACATTACTGAAGGTGAGCTTCATGTGACCAATTACTGCACAAGCCAAGTGATCTGAAAAACACAAACGACATTCAGCATATATTTGTATAGATTTTTTGCGCTCCTGACCGAAATCTGGTGATACTCAAATCGATCGTTTTCAGGTAAAACAAAATTTAAATTTTGTTCCTCGACGAAGGTGCTCTCAAACTTTCTCTTGCGTTATTTTAGTTTCTTCTACCAACCACCGCATCCTCTGACGTTTTCCGGTCTGTATTGCACGTTGGTTAAACGTGCTTTGAACCAGAGTATCAGCGCAACAGGTTTATGAAAAGTAGGCTTGAGTGCTCAACTTTAGGAAAGATCTGTACGAACGTCGGGTTTCAAAAGAGCCCCATACATTGCAGCAGCGTAAAATTTTATTGGAAAGTTCATACTCTACCGTAGCCATATGTAGACAGCAACTTAAGAAAAAGATATATGTGTGTCTGTGTGGACGTTATAGCCAAGACTGTATGTGAGTGAAGCTTCTACTTCACGTATGTTTTTCATAACAACAGCAGTAATCAAACTGTTTCGACAAAATTTTAACTAATAAAGAGTTGCAGGCAAAGATCTGTAAGAAATTCTAAGGCACTGTAAAAAGTACGGATTTTACAAGATATATTTATTCATAAACCCAAAGCAATCTATGATAAGTGGCTCTAGTTTTATAAAAAGCATGCGTTCGTCTAGCAAATTTAAAGCAGGGTTGCAAGTCATTTCTGAAAGCAGCTCAAACAAAAGCAAGGAGAAGGGCCAATACCAACCCAAATATTGCATAACGTTTTGGATTATGAGCAAGCTGTAAATTCATCTCCCATTGGAGAAAAAAACAACGCCCTTATTGCATAAATTTCTGTAAAAGCCGCGCCTCGTTTCGTCCTTCAAATACTTTATCTGTAACACACACGCACCAACATACGACACGTAAACTTTGACCTTTGCAATCGACAAATACACTGATCAGCACTGCTCGTCTCATTTCCTAGTGAACCAGCGAATCGAAACATGAAAACCGCGATAAGTAAAATGACCAGCAATCAAGAAGTATATCGACAACGCCTGTCGGAATCCTGGCTTTCACACAAGGGCTGTTCTACCGAACAGGATGACGCGGATGCACACGTACAGCTTGGCATCAGACTTTCACTTGCCGCCTCGCGACTCCGTTTTTTTTTAAAGCGTGTTCGAAAACCCGTGTGAGCAACATCACGGTTGAGTGGGTTGCGTCGTGGCACATTTGGATGCACGCCAGAAATGCTGTTTTGACCCAGTCTGATAAATGCTCGATCGGCTTGAACAAAATGCGGGCAAACCATTACGCAGAGGTTTTAACAGCTTGACGGATTTAATAATTCAAGCTTTCTTCACCAAAAGGATATGCATATTTTTCAGAGGTAATGTGAATGTGATTTGTCACAATGGTTGGAGTTAGGGGGGCCAAGGAAACAGGACCGGATCAAGCCATTCTAGCGCGCTAGGCAAAATCAATTTTCAGCGACCCATGTGTTTGCTTATTAAAATGTCATCCTGTTTTAAGGACCGCAGAAGCCGATATGTCAGCTTTTTGACGCGGTTTTTGCGATAACTCGCAAACCACTGCAAGCAACATCGACAAGTGAGACATTGTTAGTAAGGTTTTCGAGCGATCTTTCTGACAAGCCCCAAAAATGTATGTTTATATTTGAAATGCTTGAGAAAAATGCAATTTTTTAATTTATTTCTAGGGAATATTTGGCAATTTTCAGTTATTTCAAGAAATCGACTTCACACTTGCCTGTTCGCATTTTCGAAGCAGCTTTATGGCTTGGAAAAGGTACATGGTACACAATGGCAACTCGCAATGCGAATGGTTGCATCCACTATACACCACTGTACAAGGACTACAACTAACCACAAACACCAAAAAAGTCACTCATCCTTGTTTTGCGGGTAACAATGTTTGGGCGAAAAATGCATTTTTTCAAAGTTTGAAAAAATACGATTTTTCACTTTTGCGCCAAAAGTTTACCAATAGCGTTTTTTGGAATGTACCATTCGAAAGAACGTGAAAAATCCTAAATAAACAACCAACATTTTTTATAAAGGTTTTGTCAACTATTTGTGAAAACCATGTCAATATTTTTAATTTTTGTCAGCTCTGCTGCACGCGAACACACGTGTCATGCACGCTTGTTCGTGTGCTTCGCTCAGCGATGCACTGGTTTCTGATGCGAAGGCCTCATGCGCCTCGGCTGCGTACAGAAAGTAAGTAATCTCGAATCTTAACTGACAATACGTTCAGGGCCTAATGAACACAGGAAAAGCATATTGCATCAAACTGACCCTCAGGATGAAGTGCGAAAAAAGATAAAATATTCACATCAAATTACAGTCTTCGCATTCGAAAACAGCTCTCATGTTTCACGTTACATAACAGAGGGGTTACTTCCAAAATTCTAAGCAAACGTTCACCACTGCTTACGTATTGCCCTGCCGGAGCAGGGCGTAAAAACTAAGCAAAAAGTTTTCAAACTTTCATTGCATCATGGTGTCTAGCTTTTTAAAAAACAAAGTCTGTTGTTTTTTTGTTGAATAAAAAAAGACGTTGTCTGATTAACATTGACACGGGCGTAGGGCCACAAAAATCTGGGGACTCAGCGTTTTGCCCGAAAAAGTATGTTCGAGCCCAGAAAGTAAATTTTTCGAAAAATGTTAAATCTAGCTTCTCGAAATAATAAAAAGCACGTGTAATACAATATTCACCATACTAATACATGTGAAGAGTTAAATTGCCAAAAATCTAAAAAAAGATTACAATTTCGATAAAAAAATATCCACATTTGAAATGTTTTTTGCCCGAAAACCAAACAGATGGGGGTCTGCAGCCCCCACGCCCCCGTCCCCTACACCTATGCGCATTGATGTTAATTTGAATTGTTCAACCGTTCAGGACTTTGGTCTTCATCGGAAACTGCAGTCAAGTGTCGTATCACACTGCACAGAGCAAGTTTAACACCAACATTCTCTAAGCTGCGTACGTGTGCATTGACTTGTCACCAAAGCAGCTTTCACTACGAAAGTAGCCACTTGACCTCCGAGCTCCGGCGCGTAAAAGCGCCGCCGACCATTCGTGACACTCCAGAGGAAGTATAAAGCGAGTAAAATGAAACTGAAGCTGAACTTGGCATCATGCTAAACACAATCTTAACGCAGTCAAGACAAATGTAGATTAGCATCTGACCTGGAACCAATCCAGGGAAGTTTTACGGTTTTTCGGCATATGCATTATCAAGCCGCAGTCAGTGTGAACCAGTGATTCCTGACGTGGGGCGCACGCAAAGGCCAAGTTGGTATCTGCTCGATGTTTAATGGGGGCAAACTGAGAACGAGGTTAAACGCTGGGGTTTCCTCCGCTGTTTATGGGAGTATATTTATGCGAGTAATTAGACTTCCTCCGCCTGATTGAGAGTTCGCCTTTCAAATAATGAAATGTATATTTTTCAGGATGACCTCCCACTTTCGACATGGTTGTGCGGGGCATGTTCAAAAATCCGTTGGGCACTCTGGTCTATAGTGTCCCTGAGTTCGGTCAGGGCCGTCTCGAGTACCAAACAAAATGAAAACTTACTCGAGCGAAACAATTTTCAAAGGAATGTGATGTGAACTAACCCCTGCCAAGCTTCGCAGTCGTAGAATCGGCTCCTAATTTCTGAGAAATGTAAAATCTCTTCCTTAGTCATACGAGGTGCGATATCGCTAGTGAGTTAATGTGGAAAAAGCCAAGGACATCTATCAAAACCAAAGTTTTGACTTGCTACATTCAGCATGGTTGAAATTAATTTTTTCTGTTGAGAAATTCACAAAAATTGGCGCCAAAGTCTCCAATAAACTGGTGCCTCGTAACAAATAGAGAAACACCGTTTCCATCGACGCACGCAGGGGAGAAAGCGAACACTGCCCCCTGAAAATTGGAGGCAAAGAACCAACACTTTAGGAAACCTGAAGCCGGTTGTTTAATTCCGATCAACTGATTTATTCTTGCGATGACAGTTTACTTGCCAGTAAAATGTGCACACACCACAAAAGCCGGTTTCTCTGGCTCTGACAGCTCAAAGATGAAGAAATGACTCAAGACTTTGAAAAAGAAAGATATCCAAATCCTTTCAGACAATAGTGAAAAAAGCAGTAGTGAAACTGATTTGCTAAAATGGTGAAATCTTCAAGCTAAATCTTTAATTTAGCCAGGAGACATAAGTCATGAAACCATGTTGAACTCTAAAAGATCATTAGCAAATTCATAGTTGTACAGTGTATTTTGTTTTTTATGATGTATTATAATATTCTGCATTGCTTTATTGTGGAACTAGCTCATCACAGTACCCAAGCTGAAAATGGCAGATATCCGTTCTGGACCTGGTCCACGAACAGGAAAAGCACGTCACAAAGGTTAGGCGCGTAATTTCGGTATAGATATAGAGCTGCGTTTTTCTGTGAGTAAATCTTTAATAAAAGCACTCACTCTTGGAAACCCAAAAGATGCTGCTGAGTAAATGTTCAGGATGGTCACGTTTTAAGTTTGTTTAAACTGGCGAGCGATCTGTCATGCTGAGTCAATATCAAAACACCCTCAGTGTAGCTACGTCGGTTATCTCCAGTGCAAGGTAACCACCGATGTCAAAACTGCCATTAATACGTTCTCTTGTACCAGCGGTTCCCAAACTATTTTTAGTGCAACCCAAATCTGAGTTTAATGAACATTTCACGACCCAAGCCTAAAACATCGAAAAAATGTATTCTACGTGCTTAGGAAGCGAAAATGTTTCAAACTACTCTACTACTACATAAGTGAACTTTCGTATACTATCAATCCTGGTACTCCACTGACCTATTTACTGAATACTTCCGTACTCAACGAATCTTAACTTAGCAGCTAGTTGGCTAGTAGCTGCGTTGCCATTAAAACTCTCGGAAAACCATTATGATGCAATAATCCGGTTTTGATAAGACGAAACCAAATGAAATACGTATGATGCAATAATTCAGTCAATGACGGAATTGAAAGAACTTGAAAAATGAAAAGAAAAAAGTTCGTTTTGATAGATTGAATCACCTTGGCGCGACCCATAATTTGGGAACCGCTGTCTTACNCTTTACGTAGCAACGTAGCGGCTTACAATGCGTAAAAGAACGTATTAACGGCAATTCTGACATCGGTGGGAACGAAATACTTCCTATGATGTCAATCTATCGACTGAAACTGGAAAAGAAAGCAGTACTTGATCGAATAGGCGAAACAGTCTTTCAATTTTTCTCTTTCCAAAACAATTGTCAACCTAACTTGTTGCATTTATGATGATATAACCGAGTTTATCCTGTTTCGCAGCAAGTTTTTACAATGACAACTTGGAGTTTTCTACTTTTTGACAAGCAATTAGCGCATACTGCTGATTGAGTTTTATTCCTCTATGCGACTGTTTTCATGAGTTATTTCGTTACCATGCACGATTTGTGTGATCACCGCGGCATTGTTTAATTTTTCGCCATTCTCGCTCGTAGCGGTTGCTGCTAATGTCATAAAGTCACTAATTTTTGGGATGAAATAAGAGAAAAATCCAAAACGATTTGAAACAGAAGAAGATACAACTTCGTTAAACGGTTCAGGCAGTTTGTATAGCTGGTTTTCTGTCCAGATAAGTTTTTTTGAGTCTATCTTGTTGGCAAAATTCGCATGAAAACCAGGATAGTTTTCTCACAGATTTAGATTTTCCTGACCCCACTACATATTTTGTTATTATTAATGAAGAAAAGGAGAATTGCTTTGATGAACAATCTGCGGCCGAAAACGTCAAACAAAAATTTATAACATCTGGTTCATCGCACAAATTTATCAACAAACCTTTTCTGGATTTTTACAACGAAAGCAACCGAAAGATTAATAAACTAAGCAAAATGATGCTGACCAAGAGTTACGTTTTTAGAGAAAAAGGAATTAAGAAGAGGTTTAGTCAACATTAAGCCGTTTTTGTAGCTATGGAAAAGCCAATTTCTTTCTTTTGTTCTTTTGTCGCCAAGTAAAATAACCTAAATATTCTAATTAAGCGAATTCTAGGAAATATTACAAAAAGTTAAAAGATGTCTTTAGTTGGCATTTGTGCGTGGCACTGTAACAGGAAAGCTACTGCTGTATTGAAGATGTAGACCGTAGTTGAGAATCGAACCGCGGACCTTCTCTGTTACTTTAGTGAAATAATTTTCGAACTTTTCAGCTTTTCGAACTTACTCAAGGAAATTGCATAAAAACCGAACTGGACTTGACTTATCCTAACATTCATATCAGTCTCTTGTGTCTGACAACTTCACCACTCGCAATATCGTTTGCAGAAATTATCTCACAGCAAATATATTCAACTGTAGTTTTAAAAATCTAGATTCTAAATAATTACTTGATTTGATGAATTTGTTGAAACAAGACGAAAATGTAGGCAAGTTTACTTGTGGCCAATACATCTGCCAGGGCCCTTGAGAGGAAAAAAGTTTGCTGGTGCGAGACCTATTTTGGGCCCCCTTAATAAATTATAAATCATAACTGATTGAGACCTTCATTAGCTTTCCAATACTATGACTAGAAAATGAAATATAACCATTTACCAATGTGATTAGTTAATTTCAAAGGGTCTAAGGCTGATCTCAAAGAATGCACGTTACACAGTTTGCTTTGCGAATCTCACAACTTTTTATCAAATATTAACTCTGATAGTAGGCTATAGCAATTCTCACCAGCAAAGCAAATTTAATAAATCTACAAAACTAATACAGTAATAGGAGGACAAGAACTTAGTTACTCACTTCGGCATTGATTTTACTTTTTTGACAGTTTTCTTTGATTTACTGTCCCGAAACCACATTGGAATAATGGCCTCCATCAGCTTGGTCATGGTGGTGTAATACACTTGTTGTAACCGAGATTTTGTTATTGATCACAAATTCGCAATGGGTTAAGATCTGGCCAGTTTCCAGGCCAATCTAACATACCTGTACTCCATTTTTGTTTCCTGAAAATCGTCTTCACTTTTTTAGATGAAAGACATGGGGCAATGTCCGATTGGAATTTTCGTCCACCATCAGGAAATGCCCTTCTCATATTTGGAATGACTTTTCTTGCAATTACATAGTCTTCTACAGTACAATATTTGTTTGTCTGCACATTCTAATTTTTTGTTTTCATTTTTTGAGTAAGAAGCTGCCTTTTCAGCGGTTTCTTAGCTTTTCTGTCAGCCTCCAGCTAGTATGGGCGGGGTCGTACCTTACTTGAGCTTATGTGAACTGCTTAATTACATCATGCATCAAGTCCTTCTGTAAATCAAAATTCGTCTTTATTGCATACCTTTTGCAACTGTTTCTAATGGCTGTTTGGGTATAGTTTCAGTTTTCTGAAAGCGTAACAATGCGACTCCGCTTCCTAGTCGTGATAACTGCCATTAAAAGTCACAAAAATTCCAACATGTACGACTCTCAGCCAGGGATGGGTATTAAAATTTAGGAACCAGAGACAAAATCGCATAAAGGGGCCCTGAAAATTGAACAATTGCGATATTTGATGTGTACAACAAATGGTCTCAAAAAACGGGCCTCTTGCTCCTATATTTGTTCGCGTTCTATCACAATCTGGCCCCTATATTTCGCACATGCTATACAAAAAGCTTTTTTGCTGAAAGCAAGTTAAATTCCACTTTTTGTCTGGAAATTTGCTCCCGCTTGAAAGACCATTTCACAATGTAAATTGTTTGAAGTCACTTGACTTTACATTGTTTTTTCTGCACATTGAAGATGCTGAGAGGCCCATGGGCGTCCGCAGAAAGTTTTCCAGTGAAAGGTAACGTCGACGTTTTGCTTATTTTTTTCAGGTTGCTGACGAGGCAATGCAAATGGACGTTCACAAAACGCTTTTCCCTTTATACACCACAAAGAAAACGCCCCGTGTTACGGCAAGAGTCACAAAACTGCGCTTCTTTGGTAGCAGTAGCAAGAGGTATATTACGATAATTTACACAATAGGGTATCTGTAGATTTTCAAAGCAGGATACTTCTTTAAAAAAAAGCTTTTCCATGGTCTTTAGCGCAACTACAAATTATGACTTTATTTTACGTAGCAAGATTTGTCAGCGTCACTTGGAAACAAGAGCTGCAAACGCCTCGAAACTCACTCTGAATCCAGAACTAAACCTATGATTAAGACGCATTCCCATAAGCCTGCATAGACGTATTCCAACAAGTCACGTAGTTTTATAGGCTACTGTGTGAAAAGAAGCCTGCACATAAGCGTAGTTTGTTTAGCTATTTACTCAGGCACAATGGTCACACTCACAGTCTCACGCTAAAGGCTGATTTCCACTGGGTTTTTCAAATTTGTGGAAGCATTGCTGCACTTTCACTTCTTTCCACACAGTATAAAATTACGTGCCTTACCGCTATCAACAATGGTGCCACTCCTAGTGTTTTTCCAGTGGATCTAGTGTTTTTGCGTTTCATCCAATGTTCTAGTGGTTTTTCATACCTACCTAATGCTTGTTTATGAGTGAGCTGAATGTAATTAACACAATTTTTTGTAATTGTAGCTGTAATTGAGACTTCTTGATTTTGAGCAATTGTAATTTGCTAAAAGTTCTACCTAATTACATCTTAAATTACACAAGAGCATATAATCTGTTTTGAGTTAAACCGTTATGAAGCCACTGCGGTCATCTGTTAAAAATTTAAGTAACCTGTGCAAACAAATACAAGCGTTGCTGCTATCTCCCGTTTTCTTTGTCTCTAGTTTGCAGTGAGTTGCGTAATGTCTTTGTTTGCATTGCAACGCGTTTTCTAGCCATTTTCATTGTGTGTAAGTTTGCCTTTTGTGTCTACAGCTAACTTATTTGTAATCTAGTGTTTTTTTGTGAATTTGTGTTTTTTATCATGAAATCTAGTACTTTTCCATAACAACAGTGTGGCTACACTGTCTACTAACAGTCACTGTCTCGCTGCATTACCTGACAAGATGTCTGCGTGCAGCCATTCAAGCAGTCACACGCGGCAAAACGCCAACTACCCTAACTTGAAGTTAACCTTTGAAAATTTGAAACCATGCAATTGATACGCAATAATGACCAACAGTAGAACAATCCTGGCCGCAAGTTTTGCAATCTGCCTCTGCAGGCAAAGGAGCGGTCACCAGTTAAATGCAAGCAGTGTTGCCATTTTAGCTAAATTGCTGCTAAATCTACCAGGATTATCTCGCTGTTAGCTGTAAAATTTTCAATCTAGCAGTTAGCTGTTTTTCTAGCAGGTTTTCAAAATCCGTTTGGCAGGTTTAGCAGGTAACAAATTTTATGGCCAGCTTGCCCGCCGGTTACGTGGCCTAACGTTCTTCATGGGCGAAAAGTTCCCCATTTTACAATAATCTTAAGCCGATCAATAGTAGACCCGCTGTGATTGAGCATAGCCCAGTCACATACATTCGTACTCAACTCACAACACCTCAACCCGTGGCCAGATGTTGGAGTCAAGCATTGAATTTGATTTGGTTGAGCATTGGTTTATTCCCAAAGTGAGAGAAACATCGATCATCACGGATAAACAGCCAAGCCATATTTTACAGTACTTCGATAGCAATTTTCCTATAATATCGGAAATGTGTGCACTCACTACATTGTGTAGTGTCTATTGTGTTGTAAGCGCTAAACAGTCTTAACGCTTGCAGACAGGTCTGTGTCTTTGCGATAGAAATGTGATTATTGCGTCAAAGTGGAAGGGCACTTATGATTTTGATCGTAAGTACAGGAGTGAATGGAAGAGACTTTGTGCAGAAAGCTGCTGATGGATCAGTATGGAAACCGTGGCACCATTTTAGCCAAAGTGTGCAGTTTCACGAACCATGAAAAGTCAGGGAAGATCAGTGCTCCAGTACAATGCCAAGCAAGAGTTAATCTTAATTTCAAAGAAAATATTTTTTGATATTTTTAATTTAGATGTTTTTGTAACAAAGGAATGGCAATACCACAAATAAAATTTGGCTTTTTTCTGGCATTTAAACAGTCGGTTTGCCTTTTTCTGGCCTCTTTTTAGCATTTTTTGGCTTTTTACAGAAATTTTCATCTGGCAACCCTGTATTGACCTATAGCTCAAAACGTAGGGACTTGATTCGGAAATAAGGTAATATATACATTTATCCTAACTTTTTTTAATGTTGCGACAATGGTGACCAACAAATCTAGAAGATATTTTTTCCGTGACTCTTACACTTTGTGCTTGTGCTGCATGCGTTGGTTCGTAAGTCATCTGATTTATTTGAGTTTAACCAAACCCACAATGCAGCAATGTTTTCATCAAAGTGCGAAGCATTTGCTTTACAGGTACATCACATCTAGTTTTGTTGGACATTCTTTTCATGTTGAAGATGAAACTTGGTACTTTTTTGCCAATTCACCGTTGTGCATTTGGATTTAATCTCAAATATATTTTTGCATCTTTATGCAAGTAGAACTCTTAGAATGAAACTTTTGATATGGTGCAGACGTATAAGTCTGGCCGGGCTTTTCGGGTCGGCTCGGGCTTAAGTTTGTCAAAATATTTCGGGCCTGCATACAAAACTTTTTTATAACATTAAGAGTAACGACTTTTTTCTTTTGTGACATAGATTTGTTGTGCTCACCGCGCTAACTTCTGTGAGTGAATTGATTGTGATTTTTCTTCAGCTAATTCTGTTTGCAAACACTGCTGCGTTCTTTTATTCTCTTCTGGAATTAGTCTCACACTGTTTTTGAGAAGGCGAGAGCGGTGAGGAAATTAGCACGCGACGGCGTTGCGTCGAAAAGATCAATCACGCGATTCTTGGCCTGTTTTAAGAAGCCTACGAGCCGACTTTTCATATCCATAGCACAGAGCTATCCTCGAAAGTTTCTTTTATGTCTATAGCGCCATCGTAGATCTTTTCGTGATAGTTTCTTTTTTCTTTGAGAAACAATATATTCCGCAGTATTATCTTTGACTAACATGCTGCGTTTGTGCCAGATTATACCAATGTTTTGGTCAAGGTGGTTGCTATTTTCGGTGTGACAAATCGTGTAGCCTACCTATGCAACTACATCTGCACACAACGTTTTTTATTACTCCGCAGTTGCGACATGCGCAAATCTTAACTCCCTCGATAAACTTGACTTCCAGGCCTAAATCGGGCGTCAAAGATATATTTCGGGCTCGGGCCGGGTTCGGGCTTGTGATCTTGGACTCGGGCCGGGTTCAGGCTTCAAAATGAGGCCCTTTTACAACTCTGTGTGGGTATGTAGGCAGGAGCCAACAAGGGGAGATTGAAAGGATACATCCTGGACCCACCAACAGTAAAAATAGATTGAAATCATTACCCAAATGTTTTTGCTGCTGGTAAGAGGATATCAATGGAGATTTTAGAGGGGTGGGGCATGCATGCATGATGCCCTGTAGCATTAAAAAGATTTGTAGCTTTTTCAAAATACGGAAATGTCCAAGAAAAATATTTATCGTCCTTGTAACGTTAGGCGACTTGAACAAGACATCTAATCGCGCTGTTGTAGCTCACACTTCTTATAAATGTACATTAAAACTGAAGTGTTCTACTGTAAGAGTGATATGCACATGCGACCATTGCGATTCAGCATTTTGTGCACTCTAACTGACAGCCCCATTGATGTATTCTACTATATTGCTGTGCTTGTTTACATCCAAATACGATATTAATGGAAGCAGGCTAAACTACCGTATCATGTCCAGCAACAAATTTAAGTATATTGATATGTAAATCCTCTGCAAGGACAAAGCGTGATTAGTGTTGGTATCAAAACACCTCTAGAAATAAGATTGGGAATCTGTATATATAAAACGCCATTTCTGCATCGACCCGATGACTATATTGGTTTCACACCAAGCTGTCCCCCCACATTTTACAACAAAATTGCGCCCATGCACGTGCGTAGTGTTTTTCCTTGTCTTTGTTCGTTGCCAACAGAACCCTCAACAGAAGGTGTGCAATTTGGGGACTTTAAGTTTGTGTAGGGGGATTGGCATTCTAAAATTTGACAAAAATTCCACTGATTTATAGTGTTTCACATTTAACATTTGGGAGGCTTGGAGTTTTGTTTGGGGGGCTTAGCTCACCAAAGCTCTCCGTGGCGACGGGACTGGTTACAAACAGACGTCTATTTTGAAAACCGTATTACCAAACCATGCCAGGTGTGGCATAGGCCTTTTGGATGCTCAGCAGTGATTACAACGTGTTACGTTCGACGGTAATTGCGTTGAATAACTTTATTTAGTACAGCCATTGCCAAGTTGTACAACTGTTTCGCTTAGCGCCCCTTTCAACAAAAGCCCTCACCACAATCACATCTAAACATATCGTTTATCCTTGCGTTAGGTTTTCAGACTAAGGTTCTTGCCTCAAATTCATCAAAATGAGAGCAACGCCTTTTCCAAGCTTTTCTTGTTGAAATGAATTTTTCTATGACCGAAAATGTCAAGTGGCCTATTCCGCTGAACAAAGGAGACTTTTACGAAACTCACGCTGTCTATCGGCTGGCTTTGATTCATTCTACTTGCAGTTCAAACCCCACAATCTGAGCTCATATTTACCCACACACCAACCACTGCCCTACCCCGCTTCAAGAACGTCATTTTACGACGACGTTACGACATGTAGTAAAACAGCCTTGTGTTGAAACTGAGCAACGTTACCTTTGCAGAGTTCTTCACTTCAACCGCCAAAATTTAATGTTGATAAGCCCACCTAAGTGACCTAATGACGAGGCTACAGCTTACGGCACTTATTGAATATATCCCACTGAACAATAAAAATTGGATGAGATGTGCCAAGAAATGATCTTTTTGTAATTTCAGCGACTGCAATTAGCGGCATGACAACGCCTGAAATACGCTTCTTACTGGGGCAGTTGAGGCGAACGATCTTGCCAAGGAGCGCTACGGCGATACACTCAGTGCGATATTAGCTATGAGGCCTGTGAGGCACGGGCTTCAGGGCCCCTGCAGTCAAGGGGCCCCTAAAATGAAAGCTGGCAATAAATATAGTTATAACCTGTCTAAGCACTAAATGATTCTTGTCCAACGTTCAATGGAATATACAGACTATGCGTGCACTAAGAGAACACTTTACAGGTGCTTGAGGCATCATGGAAGAACAGTATGGCATTTTAACACGAAAAGAGCAGGACATAAAAGCATGTTACATGGTAGTCTAGCTACGTCCGTTAGAAAGGTTAACTCCGTTAACAGCGAAGGCTGTCGTCCTTGGTCGTTGTGAGAAAACAGTGTGCTTCATAGGCTACCTGAGATTACGGATATCATAAATTCAGGCCAAATGCAACGGTGTAGTAGTCACGCTAGCGCGACCGCTACATGCAAGCAAGAACGGCCGAAGCAAGAAGGGCAAGACCAAGCAAGCGATGCT
>JGI24159J19872_10006169_pt1 | contig 15572 bp, 6 predicted proteins | sample Ectturendosymbi4_FD_19872 | JGI IMG/M metagenome (IMG submission 19872) | reverse complement strand
CAATCCTCTTAGAGATGGTTTGAAACAAATAATAAAAATGGTGAACTACGTCAAGAGTGGAGCATTAAACTCTCGGTTTTTCAAGCAAATATGTAAGGAAATTGATTAAGAACATTAGAACCGTCTATTTTGTACCAAGGTACGCTGGTCGTCACGAGAAAATCTTACAGGCCAACTGTTTGAACTGCGAAAAAAATAAAATCAATTCTCATCAATCAAGCGAAAAAGAAATGGTATCCAGTCTCGAAAATAACCAGGAGTAGAATCTGGTAGTAGAGGACGGTTATTTTCCGCTGGGCATATCTTGCTGACATATTTCAACAACTCAATAAAGTTACTGTGACACTACAAGGAAGGGGAAGGACAATTGTCGATTTCAGTGGCGTACGCAGAAATTTTTAATGGGGGGGTTTCATTCAGTGGCATATGGAGGTCATTTGCATTTGGTGTGTGCTCTTTGTGACGTCACAATTTGACGTCATATTCATGTTTACAAACAAACGTTTTGGCGAAGTTTGTTGACATAATAGGTATTTTCTTCTCCACGCACTCCCTTATTTTATGTGTCATTGCACTGAATATAAAATATCAGCGCTCCAATTTAGAATATCGGAGGAAAATTAACTCAACGCTATCACACAGCAGTTCATAACTGCAAAAATATCAGGCTGTGTGTTGAAGCAGGGTGGTAAAACACACTCATCATTGCGTCAGAGCAATTTACAACGGCAAAATGAGGCTGCGCTAATGTCTTATCGAATACGAGCAGTCGAGTATAGAAAGTGTGCGACTGGCTGGCTGGCGCACACCACGATAGAAGTCCAGCAAACTTTTAGTTTTCCTTTTTCCCTGCTGAGACATGATCAAATTCCTGAATGCTTCTGCGTTAAAAACTGCTGTTTTTTAGCTCGTGCAACAGTTCTATCATGCTACAGAAATTGGTAATGTAGCCAATGCGGTCAGCGCTTGCGCTAATCAGCCTTAGCAGACATAATAAAGACAATTGTTTCGGACAAAAGTGAATTATCGCGGAACACAATCTTAAACATGCGTAGTGGACGAATGGTCTGCAAAAAGCGATGAGATGGTTTCTGGACGCAGACGATGACCCAGATTCTTACCAAAACCTAATCATTACTTTTTGGCCCATTTACAATATTCCTTGAAATTTTTATGCAAATTTATTCCGTGGTATTTGCATTAAGTCAACAAATTAACAAGCAAAAAGTATGCGAAAACAATTAATCGTCTTTGTAAAGGTATTAAAGTTTTTGTAAAAATCAAGCTCCAGGGGGGCTTTTATCCTCACCCCCCCACTTGCGTACGCCCTTGTCACTGCGTCAAAGCAATTTACATCTGCAAAATGAGGCTGCGTTGATGTCTCGTCAAATACAAACAGTAGAGCATAGAAAGTGTGCGGCTGGACTGGCTGGCACACAACCCGGTTTGCAAGATCGAATCTTGCTAAACTACGCAAGAATTGAGCATGCGCATAAAGTACGCAAGAAAACTTTCAATTTTTTGTTATGTATAGATGTCCAGAAAACTTAGTTTTCCTTTTTCCCTGCTGAGACATTATCAAATGCCTGAATCCTTCTGTGTTAAAAACTGCTGTTTCTGAGCTCGTGCAACAGTTCTATCATGCTACAGAAATTGGTAATGTAGTCAATGCGGTCAGCGCTTGCACTGATCAGCCTTAGCAGACAAAATAAAGACAATTGTTTCGAATTAAGTGAACTATCGCGGAACAGTCTTAAACATACGTAGTGGACGAAAGGTCTGCAAAAAGTGGTGAGATGGTTTCTGGATGCAGACAATAACCCAGATTCCCAACAAAAACTAATTATTAGCTTTCGGCCCGTTTACAGTCTGCCTTGAAATTTGCATGCAAATTTATTCCGTGGTATCTGCATTAAGTCAACAAATTAACAAGCAAAAAGTATGCGAAAACAATGAATCTCCTTTGCAAAGGTAATAAAGTATCTGTGAAATATCAAGCTCAATGTTTTTTTAGCCCCAATCCCCCCTTGCGTACGTCCTTGGTCTATTTCACTGACATCCTCAACACATTCGTGGAAAAACTTGACAATCGTTTTGTCGATTGCACGAGGATGTGGTTGGACTGCGGCTTGGAAAAGCATTATGGGTGATGCATAGCGAGGAACTGTTTTTGGTTCGGCTAAAGTTAACAACAGGTAACATCTATCTTGCTTTAAAGAAAAACAACGTTATGACAACAGTGGTCAACTGTGAGCGTTCTGATTCTTGGAAATTACTTCAACAACTTATTAGGATGTACTAGGGGCACGTGGCCCACAAATGTTTAAAGAAAGCCGATCTAAAGCAGGGGTCGGCAAATACCGGGCCGCGGCCTGGTGCCGGTCTATGAAGGAATTGCTACCGGGCGGCGCGGAACCAAGTCCAAATTGGTTCAAAAGTGACTGAAACGACTGAAATAAGGAAAACATTGCAGGTGCCATTGACCACTATAATCCTTTCAGGTCGGAGCATCTTACTGCGGCAAAGCATGCCCAGATCTCTCATTGAATCAGTTCCATAATGACTTACGAGTTGTAATAAATCTTCATGTGCCAAACATTCATTATTTCATTGAGAGCCGGTCCGCAAAATATTGCCAGGCTGAAACCGGTCCGCAGTGCGAAAAAGATTACCGGTCCTTGATCTCAAGGGATCATATTTTGTATAGTCCACGCCTTAAGTGTGGACTAGTGGGTACTTCGATGTTTGTGAAGTATTTTTGCTGTTCAGCTCCGTCTATGTCGGTGTGTATTGTATCGTGCAGGCAGCTGCTGCGAGCGTAACACGGTTGTTCTAGTTTGGGTGTGCTCAAAAATATAACAGATTTGGGTGGATTCCAAGGTTCACGTTAACTTTTCAAAGAATGATTGTCTCATGGGCGTCGGAAGGGTTTTTTCCAGGGGGTGCCAATAGTGGATTTTTCCAGCGTAGCCGAAAATATTTTTCCAAGAGGGGTCAAAAGTGGTGAAATTTTATTTTTCCACTCGAAAGCAAGAAAACGACCTTTTTTCTGAAAATTTAATAGAAAAATGTCAAATTTCAAAATCCAGGTGGTCCATGCCCCGATGCACCCCCCTTATGACGTCCATGCCTATATGTATGAGTATTTTGTAGTTGGTTAAGGTAAAGGGGATTTCTCTAAAACGTCACATAGGTATGATACTTGCTTCGGGTGTTTCAAGGTCAGAAAAAACTTGTGCAAATTTACCCGACTCCAACCAACTGTCGTGATTTGGTGGGTCATCAATTCACATTGATGTGCAACTTACTCTATTGGAAACCCTTCGACGGAGAGCAAAAGTGAAGCCGCGCCGAATGCGCAGAAGCCACAAAGCAGTAGGGCGCAATTTGAATGTTTGCAAGACGTTGCTTCGCCGCATCGTTTTACTTATAAACGAATTGCTTTCTTATAATAGGAATAACCGTCAAAGCTATTGGCGTTTGAGACATACGGTTCAGACATTTCTGTAATAACAATTTCCATCATCAGTGAGATGAAGAAACTACATGGTGATTTCATTTCAAACAATGTGGAAACAACATCTGCAATAAAAAGTATGAGGCAAAAGCCAGCGTTTTTTATCTCTATTCAAAATACTTGCTAAAGTTATGCTAACTAAAAGCACAATATATCATGAAAAAAGGTTCGTAAAATTTTTTCTACTTAGATCAAGTGTTCCATGTAGGAATACGCAAAGTACTCTTTTAATTCTTTGTGCGTTTAAATTCCTCTTTATACCCTACTGTCATGGTAAGTGGTGTCAGGCATTTTCCTTTAACAGCTGCCACAGCTGTTGTAAATCTACTCAGTTCATTGCGATTCTTAAATTTTCAGGCTATTAGTAAGTGTGAGATTTTAATGACTCGCCTGCTATCTAACAAAAATCCAGCACCAGTTAAAGCATCTAATTCAACACAGGTGCTGAACATCGTGTTCATCCAAAACCAAAGAAGGTTGTACTCTCGAAGCAACACTTGATTCATTAACTTCAGGTTTGACGTTCCGTGGCCGCTTTGGAGACTAACGTTGAAATATTTGACGTGTTGAAATAGCTGCGGGCAGCGTTGTCGACATACGATATCCATGAGTCAGTTTGACAAAGCTTTGGGGCTACCTTCTTTGACAAATTGTGATTGCGGTCGTGACTCGTGATGGCGATGACGAGCACGGAACACACCGTTCTGCATACATGCGCTTTTGTAAGTCCTGCGCTTTTGGAAGTAGATTACCTGGTTATCGCAGCTGGTCTACGAAACAAATATCGTTTGGTTTGATTGTGGTATAACTGTGAACAAATATCATGGTATAACTGTGCACGCTAGTCGCGCTTGAGACTTGCTGGTTAGTGTCTCACTAACATTCCTATGACGTCGCGCACTACGAACGGTTGTTCTTTTTTGTAATTCTTATTGTAGTAGTTCCTGCTTTGGGTATCTTACTTTTTGTCGGTTTAGATTTCTCATGCCCACTTTGTCTTTTGTGAAAATTCGGCTTAATATCAGAGTAGGAATACGTATCTTCTTAAGCTGCCAATTCTAAACTGGTGAATCTACAGAGGCGAAATGACTACCTATGGTTTTACAAATTCTACGGTTCTTAGTAAGGCAACCAAAAATCACTATGGCAAAATTTTTTCTGCTGGGCCAGAATTTAATCAAAAGGGAACAAATTAAAATTCAGGCTGACATAACAGAAATTTGAAAGTTGAAAAAAATTATAGTCATAACGTTAAGTCAAAATACAGCCATTTGGAGGCATTGTATTTCGCTCTTCTTGTTTTAGTTAAGTTGCCTTGAATTTGATGATAAAAAATCGGAAATTACAAGAAAACCGTGCAGTTGTTAAATAAAAACTTACCGTGTGTATTGGATTACAAGTCTCTTGCGTGTATCAGTCGTATTCCTAACTCTAACCGGTCAAAGATGGTACACATTTTTTACATTCAATTTTTATTGAAAAATGAAGCCAGAAAATCAGTATCCACATTTGATTCTGTGAAGTGTTCAACCGTAAGCTTGAATCCGACATGACATAATGAACACTTTCTTTCAAGATGCATGGTGTAGTTTTCACAATTAATACGTATCAGAACAAATGTTGCCTTGACTGTGCTGGCAATTAAGTCACACATGGATTAGCAGTTCAATCGCCACTGCATCTCGTGCTTTGTGTTTGCCTTTCTCATTTTGTGTTTTATTTGCCGGTACTTTATTGCACCTGTGCTCGTGTGTGCACACACCGCATTAGCGATGTTTGTGCTTCGTTTGTGTGACGAAATGGCATTTTTTATTCCTCAAACTNGCGTTTATACAGTAACTGCAACTTTATTTTCAAGAAATAAACAAAAGTTTTTTTGTTTATATCAGGTAAAATTCTGCAATGCTTTGCTTTTTGGTAGTGCGGAAACTTAGTTGTCAAAATAGAGTCTAAATTCGCATAAATAAAGTAAAAATTTTAGTTTCAGGTGAAACAGAAATTAACCTAGTTATACGTTTCAAAGTGAAATATGTGCTTTCATGAAAACTACAATATTGAAACACGCCGCCATAATAAAAATGTGGTGAAGTCATTAAAATATTTGTTCGCTGTGCAAAGGTAATGTCAAATTTGTCAACTTTAGCGCATGTTAATCTGCTATTTCACAACGAAAAGAATGCAATTATATGAAAAGTGTGCATTATGTAGCGCAGCCAGAATTTAAGAAGTTTGTTTTTCTATTCTACCCACTGAAATATCGGTATCGATGTGTTCTGAACAGTCGATGTTTATTTGCCACTTGCAGGCACATGCGAGGCAGGTTGCAGGGACTTGGACAACTTATACTTGTGAGTGTGATACTGGGCAAAGTTTCTCAAAAAAGCAACCTCTCTGTTGAAAGCTATAACGTTTCAACCGTTCATCCGAGTAGTTCTTCCGCGACAACAGCACGTGTCAACAAAGCATTAAAATGAAGTTTATTTTTATGCAACTATGAAGATTGTATCAAAAGCATAAGAAGTAGCGGCGCAGTTCACAAATGTTTAGAGCAATTTGCTGGATAAAGCACGCGAACCGCAAAAGTATGACTGTAACCTACCAATGCGCACTTTTCTACCTGTGCTATACCATTTCAGCTGTTTAACTGGAGCGTAGCGTAGCTTAGAAAACAATTAATTAATCATTCCAAAGGCAGAGATTTACCACAGCTGAGAATGGTGCCATTTCAAGTAATTACACAGCACTTGACAAAATTTTATAGAAGCCCGTTGCAATTTTTGTCAGTAGTTTCTTAATCTTTGCACGTGCTTTACGCTATCACCAATCTGACACATTGAAAACTTGTCATTGATCACAAAAACCCAACTTCGTTTAACATTAAAGTTCTGAGAGGTGCATCTTTAAAAATAGCAAGTTAAGTGTTAGTCGAAAGGGCTGTCGAATCGCTTAAAACAAGGACACTCTGCTCTGATTGTTGCCAAGTCCGTCATGAGACTTCTTCACCTGGTGGCACTAGAGAACAACATAGAAACACTCGGGATGATTCACACCAAACCTGATCGGTCGATTCTGCGGGAGTACTTCACCGTTTTTTAACAAGTCACTGTACCTGAAATGTTCCACTTAATTTGACAAACACATTTCCTTATTGCCTTTGAATTAAAACCAGGGCAATATTAAGTTGAAAATACATATGAGAATATACAAGCAAGGTTTAAAAAGCGCAAGGAAAGTTTTATTAGTTGGAAAACTCTCTAGATACATACAAAAAATGAAGGAGTATGATCATATTTGGAGCAACAGTCTGTGGTTCCCCGTTTTAGATACAAGCTGGATTCGAGTTTTGACCCTCTTGCTGTGATGTTTCTTGCTAACAAGCGTTGAGCTCAATAGCTTTCAAAGTTCTTTCAGTTTGTGGCGCTAACATCTGAAAAATGTTTAGATTTCAATCTAAGTTTAGTGGACTCCGGAGGACTCGAAACTAAGATGTTAATTGTAGTTAGTAGAATGTTAAATAATAGCCTTCTAACGGCAATGCAGAGTAGACTAAGCCGGACCCACGCTGTTCTTGGCAGGGCCATTCCAGGAAGGTGGGTGCCAAGGGCGGTCCAGGGAAGGGCGATAGCCCCCCATAAAACCTACGAAAGTAACTTTATTCAACCTGATTTTGTACAATTCGGAAAACAGCATTCGTGATAAAAGGCCATTCTGCCGTCCATTGTTTTGTCACAGCAGTCTTGTGACCTATACTTCATTTCTCTTACAGTAGGGCACCCGTAATGAGAATTGACTATCAAACATTACTGAAATCGCCCCCTCTAAACTTACTGGTTGGATCCGCCTCTGGTGGGTGCGGATGTCCGGGATGAAAGTATAGAGCAGTGGTTCTCAAACTTTCATGAGCCGTGGTCCCCTTCAAAAGACTCTCAACACTTGTGGCCCGCTGCTCATCAACAAAAATACCTGGTTAATATATCGTGACACTTGGGTCATGCAATATCACAGCAAAGCTACCTAGAGAAGGCCTCTGCTCGTGGCCCCCAAANAACCGCTCCGTGGCCCCCAATAGGGGTCGAGTTTGAGAAACCCTGGTACAGAGTCTCAAAGTGCTCTCCAACCATTCCGCATTCNATCCGTGATGTGCCCAGAGCGCCGCACTTCTGTTGTTGATTGTTGTCGTCGAGTGAACTGACGAGTTGNGCGGCGGGTACAAATGCATGTCTCGATTTGAGATCTGTGCATTCCCGCTCCGTGGACAGGTGAGCTAAGAATGGAGCAGATGTCCAGGCTCTATGGCACGGCGTGCTAGAGACAGTTTGCGACGAAACTCAGCAGATTATATGCCTGCGAGGATAGAAAAATTGTCTGCTGGTGCAGGACGCAGGCATCCGGGGGCAGTGGTACTCGGCCCTCCCATTTGAAATCTGTGTCTCCCTTTTCATGCTTGTCCCCCCGGTTGCTGCATACATCCAATATTGTATTTAAAAAATGTGGCCCACCCTTGTGGTTTTTGCCCCCCCACTGCTGCGAAATCCAGGCGACGGGCCTGACAGTACTCCGAGGTATTTGGGCTCGGAGCAAAAGGGCAGGGTTTCGTTGTTGTAGTTGACTTGCAGACCACGTTTAACTTCCTTTTGTTGAGATGTAAGACTGCCCACACCGTTTTTGTAGTGCTGAAACCGACAAACTGGCAACACTGATTGGCATAAATCAGAATGAAAACATTATGAGACTTATATAGTGACATAATTATGATCAAATAAGATAAACAAAAGCAAAAAATTCGACCTGAATGTTACGTTTGTGACATAACTTCTACTTAACAATGCTGCCTGAAGCTGTATTTATGAGAATTGCTATGGAATAGCATTGCAATTACTATATCACAGCAGCTGATGCTATAAGCTAAAGTTGTAGAAGTATTAAATCTATGAGAATATAAGCTTTGAGCCACCACCAATATCTTTCGTTGTTGAACAGGCCATAAGCAGGAAAAGATTGAAAATCCCTGTCCTTAGGTCTCCGTTGATTGTTGCGTCGACGTCGTGTTGAATGCGTTATTTACAGCTGGCGTAAAATGACTTAGGACTACTGCTGCAGCCCCACTAGTGGTGAAACGTTGCTTTTCAAGTGTAATAGATATCAAATGAGAAAATCAATGAAAACAAATCCTTTAAAAGTCAGTTATTTTAGTTGTTAAGCATGCCAGTAACTTGACGTAGGTAGACAATGCTGGTTAGGCGCAGGCCCGTCGCCAGGATTTAGCAACAGGGCGGGCCAAAAACCAGAAGGAGGGGCCAAAAACCAGAAGGGAGGCCACATTTTTAAATTACAGTATTGGATGTATTCAGCAACCGGTGGGCCAAACGTGAATGGGGGGGCATCGATTTCAAATGGGGGGACGGGCACCACTGCCCCCCCCCACTGACGACGGCCCTGGTTAGGCGTAAAAAAAAGAGTTGCCAGTGCAAGACAAACCATCCTGACCTTGAGTTCAAGCAAGTCCACGCCATACCGTGTTCATATTATAACTTCCCGCTCACGGGAAACTATTACTTTCAAGTCAAGTTTTAACCTATATCTTCAGGGTTGGTGCAACCGTTTGTCTTACCAAGACGTTTCTACAGGGAATGACCAACGGGAGTGTGTCGTCAACAGCAAAACGATTTTCTCAGTTTTGGTCAAAACAAATGGAGCTGAAAACGCCTCGCCCATTTTGGCCAAAATTTTGATTCATCAAAGATTTCTCTTTCTTAAAAGCAAAATATGTTAAAGTGGATGATTTTCGAAAGTGAAGACAATCTTTAACGTTTGAGGAAACATTTCCTTGATCTCGTTTTTGCGAAGGAAATTGCAATTAGGGTAAAGATAGATGATATTTAACGAAGCAATAACGATCCTAAGAAAGACATTGTTGCTGATCACAGCATCTGCGCAGAAACATTGTCCTTGGCAGTGGCAAACAATTTATAGGTGGTATAGAATGTACTACTTTCTTCTGATAAACTTTTAATGTACTGTAATAATTATACAGGATTTTCCAAAAATATTATTTTATTGTTATGAAATCCATTACTTCGACTAAAATAGAAAAGAGACTTTGGTGTTGGAGTATGCAGTCGAACAAGACTGTGCAGCGTACATTTGTAAAATTGTTCCGTAAAGAAGCAGCAGCGGCAGTACAGATTTGGAACTGGCACAAAAACTCAAAGGAAGGTTTTTTGTTTAGGTACAGTAGGGCCAAAGGATTTGGACAACCATCAGTATGTTGTGAAATCGTTTACAAAATCAGCAAACGTTTATATTCCTCAGTCTCATTTTCATGAGTGAGTCTTGAAAACTTGCGAAATTGTTGTTAAAATCCACGTACGTTTGAATTAGTCAACCTGCTTTTTATGAATAAATTTGTTCTACTAAACATTAACTCTACTTNATCTCATACTTTGCAGTGCTCGTGGATGTCCGTGTTAATCAAAGATTTTTATGCGTTCATTTTCAACCACGCTGACACATTTCGAAATAGAGTTTTACCAGCGTGCAAACTAAATACAAATGCCCAAATGTGTCATTCAGTGGAAGTTGCCAAGACAAGCGAGGTGCGTTTTGTAATCGCAAGACAAGGGAAGGCTGAATTTGATGGCGTAAATCCGATCGGAATGACGGATTGGTAGAGTTGCAGATAGATTTTCAAGTGACCGTGTGACACCTCGGAGTGATGTCCCTTCGAAGCCTCGTGCTTTATGTTTCTTTGATGAGATCAACTGTAGTCTTCTTGAAGAGAACACGTGGTCGCTGACATTTCGGTTGAAAAGATAAGATATAAACAGCATGAATCATAAACTGCTGTGTGACTGCAGGATACCTGTAGCGAACATGTGCTATACTGAAATGCTGTAATGCAGGCCATGGATTTTGTGTTGAAATTCCAAGAAAAGTATGAGATAAAATTTCATCAAAGGAGAGTTACACCTTTTTAATCACTCTAGTGAATTTATGCGTTTGAAAAAAAGTTTTTAAGAAATGAGTTTGCGACGAATCGGGTCTCGTGACACCTCATGGCTACTAGAAAATTTTGGACGATGTCGTTGTTACGCTCTCGTGAAGCAGCTAATCTCTCGCTTTTCCGAATCCAGACTTTGTTTTTGCTCAGCTGCTCGATTGTTGCAACTAAAATCATGGGTCCAGCTGAAGTGCCTACTGCGNGCTTCTTATTCACTTGTGGTTTCAGGCTAATAGCAAACTGCAAAAGAAAGTACCTTTATCTACTGTAAATCTCTTCAACCAAAAAATGAATAAAAACAGGAGCTTACATATAGAGAGTCGTGCTGGTTTCTTTAACCGGAGTCGAGTCTTGATAGAACATGAGAAATTCTAATGACTTCTAAAAGCTGTAAACACGACATTAAACAAAAAGCATCGTGCTGTTTTTCTTGAAACAAAGAACTGCTGGCCGAATACAACAGCTTGTGTAGGCTTTCAAAAATAAAGTAAGTATAATGTATAGAACAACATTCCGGGTGCGGTAAGAGCACGTAATGGCTCCTGGCAATGCCTTTGATCGATTCGCTGTTTGCTTGTGTTTTAGCAACACTAAACCTACTGACAGTAACATGTAAAAGTGTTCTGGACTGCTGGAAAATCTTTTGCCTTTTTGACTAACAATCGGTTAAACTATACAAATACACAAAAAAGTTTCAAATTTATAAAAGTTTTCTGGTTGCTCTTGGGCCAGAATTTCCAGTACAGACTTACTTTCGAGAATATAACCTAGGGACGCAGAATTTTCAGGGGCAGCCAAATTTTTTCGCTACGACGTTGAGCGTCGACCTTGCTACGACTACGAGGTTAAGCCGGCATATCAGCCTCCACTTGAAGTAAAATCGATATATTTAAGTGTAATTATTAAAAAATTGAATGATCGTGCCTTGGGCACACAAACTGCACAGACAAAATTTTCCTACTGGGTGAAAAGGGGGAGGCCAAATTTTTATAACATATGGGCGGCCAACACTAGAAATCCGGCCCTGGTTGCTCTATTACTACTTTGAAAATATTTAGCATTTCTCACTGAGTGCATTTAACAAAACAGTAGTAAGAACTCATAGCAAAATAATCTCGGCAGATAGGCTACTCAATAACTACTTCCCGCTTCTAATGTTCAAGACTTAGTTTCTGTTTGCTTATTGACTTTTTCNTACAATCGGAACTGACTGCAATCTTCTGTTTGCAGTGACAGGTTCCAAATAAAAATAAACACAAANTAAACATTGTCTTAAGGATAAACTAAATTTTGTCAAAATTTTATTCTTACCACTGTAAATGTCAAACGACATTTAAGGCAAGATTGGTAAAATTAAAACCAAGAACTAATTAACACAAAATTTTGCTTATGCGAAGTAAAAGTTTTGATTTAATTGTATTGAAGCGAACTGTTCAAACCAATTGTTCTATCACACCTTATCCTGGGATATACTCAGAGCATAGACGATCTGTGAGTTCTAAAGTTTTGGAAAGAAATTTGTTTTTTTTCTAAGATCTTTTTAGAGCGAAAGCACTTTGAAATCCAAGTGAACAGCTTGTTTTTATAAAGATGCTCTACTTGATTACAATTCAACAACACTCCTTCTTTAAAATTTGCTACTGCGTTCCTGTTGTAGTATACGTTTTACATGTAGAATGCTGTCACTGAACCATTTGGGCAAAGTTCGCATGTTGACGTAAAATGTTATGATGTAATTTTTGTTGAAAATATATTCCAAGTGCTCATGTTTTTGTACAACCAACTCGTTGTCATGGGTCGTGTGGCAGACACGCACTTGCGGTAATTTGAAACGTCTCCGCATAACGCGTGTTTCCTCAAAAACACATCGGGTTAATTTTGGGAAGATAAAACGTTGTCCTTCGTTCCACCAATTCGCTACAGCGATGGAACGCGGCATTTGCGGAATTTTTGTTGACAGTGGGTCAAGCCCACTTGAAACTTGATACTTGTTACTCAGGGAAAAACTGTTGCGAAACTTGAAATGAATTTGTTAAGCAAAATATTTCGCGCAAAATATTCTCACGTATCTTCTCACCGCCAGTTGGTTCTTGTTGATAGTACTGATGTGCAGCTTGCGAAAGTGTATTACTCCATCCACCACCCACAGCAGAATCTTTTTAAGCAACCAAAGCCGCATGGCTTAAACAACTGCGTCTAGATAGACTAAAAATACCGAAGAGACTTAAATAAATTCTAAATAACAATTCAAAACTGCGCAGAAAGGACAGCCTGTGACGTATCGCTTCGATTTGGCACCGGGTCAAGCACTGTCGCTGTCAGTTGAACAAAATGTATTTACACAAATACGTCTGCTGAGGTTTAAGTTATAGGCAACGAACCTTTCTCAAACTGCAAAGAAATATTTGTCATGTGCGCAAAATACGCATGCACGAAGTCAAGATGTATTATACAAGATTGTAATTTGCATGTTTTAGATTGCTCCCTTATCCGTCATCATCTTTTCAGTGCAGAGTGTCCATCACGCACAAACAGATACTTAAAAAGGACTTCTCTAGCGGTTTATGCAAATCTAGGCGCGTGTATTTATTCTTGCGTTGTGCGTTAATTAGTTTGCACTCATGGACAGGATGCAAGTGATACCATTTCGACATCGAGCATGCTGCGAACGGAATTGCACATTTCGCTGGTGTTGAGAGCCCGCGAGTAAAAAGCGCGTCAGCCGCAAGCAGATTTGTTGACAACTGGCGCGTGGTTTTCGTCTGCTACTTACATTAAGAAAATTACGCAAACATTCATGCCGCAAGAATGCTGGGCAGTTTCGCTGCATGTCTAAAATGCTTCCGTTTTCACTTAAGTTAACGACAGGGAAGAGTTGCAAATGTGCCTTCCTTCAACACTTAGGGTTTAAACTCCCCGTGAGCTACTTCCTCATTGGCGAATGACTTCTCTTACTCATATCGACGTCGGTTTGGACCATGTTTGAGCAGCAGCCGGTGATATAATGAAGCTAAACTTTCTGATACCCAAGTATAGAAGCTTGTCATATGATTTGCCCAAACGAAGTCTTTAGCCTGCTTTGTCCCATTTGAGAAAAATTTTCTCTTTTGCAAAAGCTGCTTTGTCGAGGTTTCACTTCGACTCGGTCATAGAAAGCAGAAGTGCCGCAAGGACAAGCAAAATGTCGCTTAGGGGTGGACCAAGTTTTACAGTACTCGCTGCGAGGCAGACACTTCCAGGAAAATTTGGTTCTATTTTTGAGTGTGTCTTCCATGTATTCCAAACGTGGGGAGACGCACATTGTGACAGTGTGCTTAATTTTACTCATGCAGAAACCAAATACAAATGTAACTTTTCTTAAACTGGTGTATGTTTCCACAGTTTGTTTTTATAATCTACATGTTTTTTCAGTTCTTCATCGGGTTCTGCAGTGTTAGATTTCATAGAAAAATCAAAAGCAATAGAGAATAGAAAAATTGTGTTGTCTGAAAAGATCCTTATTGGCCAGCTCATAAGTTAAAAGTCAGACAAGTTTAAGTTTTCAATATGGCAAAATGTATGAAACACTGTATATGATTCTCACCTTGGGCAAAACAAATAGTTTACCCACGTTTCAACATATCGTGGCTCCAAAGAATAAAAAGAAATTTTTTAGTAAAGAAAAACAGAAGGTCTTTTCTACCTTTGAATAATTATAGAAATTGATATTTAGTTATTTTTGCAACGCTTTCTTTACGTAGTTTTTTTCTTCGCGACAGTTAGAGATTAGTAATAGCAAATACCAATGTTTTTTCTTCTAAAGCTTTCGCTGATAAACCTATAAATAGTTAACTTTCTTTCTTATTTGAAAAGCTCTTCAGCGTTCAGCGCTACTTTTCACGTTTTTTCAACATTCCATGAAATCAATAAATTATCTGATATTTTATCGAACTGTTTGTTCATATGACCTCGACAAACCAAAGCGGTTCAATGTGGTGTTGTGACTGCCGGCCATGTTTGGCTGTGCGCAGGTGGACTCTCTCCGCTGAAAGGTTAATCATCAAGCAAACAGTGCCAGGCGCCAAAAACGCGATCCGGTCTGCTGAAATGCACATCTTTCAAAGTGTACCCAAGGAGCACAAGTGAACAACAATCGTTAAGCAGTTGTTTAGGACAATCCCTTTTCTTGGATTAGCAAACGACGTGGGAAAGAAACCGTATCTTTTGTCTGGAAGACTAATATGGTGTATTTCCGATTATCTCCTGTTTTTCAAATGATGAGCATTACAATTGCGTTTTCCAAACCTGGCTAACGGTTTTGTGAGCAATGCTAATTTAAATTGCATACTACGCGTTTACAACGATAGTGTATTAATCTTTAAATCAGCTTGTAAACTTGTTTGTATAAAAAAGAAATGGTGACATGAGGGAACGGTTTATTTAATCATCGATTAATTTAAGTTCACGAAATCCTAATTTTTACGGTTTTTATTTCTTTGATGTAAGTTTTTGGAGATTTGCATAAAATAGCAAAAAGATCAGTTGTAACACTTTTCATTAAACTACTAATCAATTTTGATCTGCTATTAATTTTCATTAGTTTTTGTGCAGCTGCCTGTTTTCCTAATAAATCGTGGCTGACGCAGCATTGCGGGTTAAACAAAAAACAATGTCCAATTTGTTCACTGCCCGCAAACTCTGTTGCGGCGCTTATGTTATTCATATAAAATCCAACAGGCAGTTGATTCGAATGAATCACACGATTATTTTATGCTTAGAATTTCACATGCACTTCTGTTGCAGTCTCTCAGCTAGTAATGTCTACACATATACAACATATAAAACGAGCTCTTGCTTTGCAGCCAGCTGTTTGAGCAATCTCCTGTCTTGATTCTGCTTTCATCTTCTTGCGATGATTCAAGCTTGCAGTTATCATTCAGTAATAATAGTTAAGTCACAGCAGTGACCAACACAAGCTAATCATAGCCGCAATTTATTTGCACAAGAAAACTAGTTTCGTGTCTAACACATCTTTCGCATTTATTCAAATAGAATCTATTTGAATAGGGACTGAAG
>JGI24159J19872_10006168_pt1 | contig 15573 bp, 6 predicted proteins | sample Ectturendosymbi4_FD_19872 | JGI IMG/M metagenome (IMG submission 19872) | reverse complement strand
GACTCTTGCGTCCAGGGCCGGCCTTTAGCCGATTGGACCTGTTGCTTCCAATCGGGCTCCGCGCCTTAGAGGGCCCCGCCCTGCGCCTACTAACTGACGCAAATTTACACTTTATATTGAAGCTCATAGGCGTACGAGGCGGGGGCGGGGGCGGCAGATCCCCCGGCTTGAAGAATTTCAAGGCAAATTCTGTATTCAGGGCAAGGGCAAGTTGGTCAAAAATCCTGAATGATAAAAAATATTTAAATACAGTGAAGATTTTCAGGGCAAATTCTATTTTTAGGGCAAGCGCAAGTTGCTCAAAAATCCTGAAAAAAATCCGTCAGACCCTTCGATCTGAAACAGTCGCTTTTAACCATTGCGTTGCGCCATCGAAGTCACGTAAATAGTTGCATTTGTAAAGGCAATTACCGTAAAGTTTTTTATCTGGGAGAGTACAGCACGCAAGGCACTCCACCCGCTTGGGTTAACAAGCAAGGTAGCACAGGTTTGCCTATAACGGCACCTCTAGCTATTGCATAAAGAACGTTATTGCCGAATTGACGTTATANGCGAATTGANATGCATGTAAAAGATGCCTGCGGGATCGACCAAAACGTAACGTTANAGGTGAATTGACGTTGCAGACGAAGCCGTCATAAACGAATTCAACAGTATAGAACAGATTTACAAGATTTTTCAGGCCCCATTCTGATTAAACTAAAAAAGTTGGTTTCAAGGCGAATTGTTTACTTTAGGGCAAAGTGTTATTTTCAGGGCAAATTTTTTCCGCCTCCCCAAGTAAAAAACCTTCCCGTACGCCTGTGTTGAAGCTGCGTGTGTAGAGTGTAATGCCGGCGAGGGGCCCAGAGTATCTTTGAAGCGTCAGACCCATTTTTAACGGAAATCAAAGTGAACTGCGCGTTTTTGTAACGCCGTCCATCACATTAATTCGTTCTTTAATTGTAAAAAACGTCATTGTTTTTCGGCAATCTGTAGCCTAGTTTTTTTCAATAGCAGACGGCAGAGAGGGCTATGTTATGAAGCTGTTTTCCGTTTCAGTTACAGCATTTCGTATTTGGCACGACAAGTTTCAATAGTTCCTGCAAGATACGTATCGATATAGTTATTTTTGTGTCAACAGTTACTTGCCTCTGAAGGTTAACTTTAGTTCGTAATTGCAACTGTGTGCTTTGGCAATCGTAATTGCAACTGTGTGCTGAGGCAAAAAATGATGAGGCAATCTGAGAATGTCGGAAACGCTTGAAATAAACCAAGTTAATTATGCGAACTGAAGATTATTACAGATGTGCAAAAAATAACGGTTCCTTAAAAGGTAACAGAAAATTTCTTTACCAAATATTAACAATTAAGCTATTTGCAAAGTAACAGAAATGTTGGGATCACTTCCTTCGGCGAAAGAAAAATGACAGTTAGGTTTAAGCGAAGTAAGCCTCATGATGTTCTTCTAGTGAGAGTTGCATCACGAAGTAATGCCGAAGCAAGGATTATGGCATCATTCTCACACAGATTGACATCGCAGTTTATGAGAAACAGCCTAACAATAAATTAGATGTTGCAAAAAGTCTGAAAAGGTACGTAGGTACGATGAGTTTTGTGGAAGTTTTGAAGGCTACTACAATATTGTGGAAACTGCAATTACTTCATATATTTCATGTCAGAAGTCAGAAGAGAAAATATTTTTTTTCAAAACCTGCTCTAATAAGTGGTTTGTGCTCTTGCCCAGTGCTCTATTAATTTAGCAGGTTTCACTGTGTATGTGACCATCACCCAAGTGTAAAAAATATAGTGATAACAGGCAGGGGCCAATTTTCATTTTGGTGGCCCTAGGCTATTTTAAACTGGGGGCCCCTCTTGAAGGTTGAGACGACTGATGTCATACAAATCAGCGCTACACGTGCTCCCTGTATTCACTGAACAAGTTGTTCTAATTCATAAACATATTATTTTATTCTGAATTCCCTTGATATCAGGAACCATGAGCCGCGTCAGCCTTCCCCCATACCCCCAATTGGGGGCCATGCTGTCACAGAAGCCCCAAAATTCAGAGCTTAACAACCCAAACAAAATTTCCACCCCCTAAATTTAGATATGAAACACTAACAATCAGTCAGCGAAGTTTTTGTCAATCCGTATCCTTTTCTGTCCTGTAATTTATAGACGGAGTAGTACCTGCCGCTGTTACTTAGAATAACATCGCCTGATCAGTACCGGCGCTACATTTAGGCTAATAGGCGGCTGCCTAGGGCGCAAGGCCAAAGGGAGCGCCAAAAAAGAGTAAAAAAATGTCTAATTATGTAGTTATAAAAGTGACGAACGTCCACCAAGTAAAAGTGAATGAACATGATGGAAGTGAATGGAACACACGTTCACGCAGTTTTCAGGTTTGCTGCGTAGGGTGAGTACTTTTGCTATTAATTTCAATTTCATATATTATTCATCTAATAAACTTTTCTAAAGTGCAAAATCTTCCCTCTTATTTACGCAATGTACAATGTGATGATATGTAGAGTAAGGATCTTTGTATAGGACGGGTGGGCACTTGAATAGATCTTGCCTAGCCCTACGGTGCTTACAAGTCTATCAATAACGTGCTGTTCTCCGGATCAGGAAGGCATGCCCTCCTCACTTCATCAATTTCACTTGAATAATTTTAAGGTTGCTATTTCTATTATTTTCATTTCTTGATTTTCCTGGCCTTGCCGCTTTACCAGAGTACCTTCATGTCAAGCCTCCACTAAATCATGATTCGGCCATCCAGTGCAATTAGGTTAGGAACGCTGTCGAAACGCCAACATTATTGGCGTTAATAGACTATTTCACCAATGAAATTTTGATTTTAGGACGCATCACTTTTTTTAACGAAACATATTCTTGATGGCACTGAAGACTTTCTGGCGACGGTTCTGTCAAAATGTTGTCTGCAAATGGAACTAAAAAACTAGTGAAATAAAAAAAACAGAAAATTAGGATATTTTGTTGTGAAGGCCATTTGGCCCGGGATGTGCCGTAATGTCGAAATATTTTTAGAAATCACCATTGGGGGCCCCTGTAAGCATTTTGGGGGGTGATGTGGGCTGCTAAGGCACTGTCAGGAACAAAAACAGTCACAATGAAACTAACCAAAAATTCAGCGGTGAATCTGTGACCACTTTCCCCTTACATTTTTATTGAGTACCTCACTGGCCTCGTGTAATCGGAAAAATGGATTCAGGCGTTTTGTTCCACACATTATGTGTGACAATAACCAATTCTCAACACAAGAAAAAGACAATGCTCATCGTCATTCACTTCAATCTTTCGCTCCCATTCTTCTATAGAGATCTTTTGTAAGCGGCATAGTAAAAAAACGTGCGCTGAACCAAAACAAAAATACAAATAGAAAGCTTACAGAAATGCTGGAAATTGTCCTTACTCCCAAACGTTTGAGGCCCCCGAAATCGGGGGCCATAGGCATAAACTTTGTTAGCCTAATGGTAAATCCGCACCTGATAACCGGTGTTACACTGGTGTTTTGTTTTATGGTGTTAACATTTGTATTTGGGTTACTTATTTAAGAATATAATTTTCTGTACAAACAAATGCCAAAGCAGTAAAGAGAAAGTTGCAGTGGGCAAGCATTTTTATAGAACTGCCACAGAAAATGCACAAAAGGCTCAAGAAGACCCAAGTCACAGTGAGGATGGTGACAACGTGGACAGCTAGGCTGATGAAGTTATGCCAGATTGTTGAAGCCTCCAACCCGAGGGGGAAAACCGGAATTGCCTCCCCTTAATTTTCAAAAACATATGTAGTTTTGTGGTACACAACAAATTACAATCATTTCCACCCCGCAAATAACAAAAATTACAATAATCATCTGATGAGGCTTGCGAGGACAAAAATTCAAAATTTGTCAAAAAATTCAAACCACTGGGTTAACAGAGCAAAAATTCAAAATCCAAAAACTAGTGGATTAACAAATCATTCTGCTACATGGCCGGTTGTCATGAGTCAGAATGTTAGGAACTATTTAGCCCAAAGAGGCAAACCAGCTAAAGCCACATCACAACAGAAATTTTCAACCACAAACGAGAGTGATGGAATACGGTTTTCATGTTCCACTGCAAAAGAGTACTGCCAGATGGTGAAGCGGTAGATTGTCCATGGCTAATATGCTCAACATCGAAAATAAAATCTGTTGCTATTACTGCAAACCTTTTAGCTCATGATGTGCAGTCACACTACACCAGATACCTCATCTTTGAACGTATTGAATGTAGCAACTCATGTATTTATTGGGTGTTACCGCGTTGTCCGTTGAAGTTTATGCTGGAGGGGTGAAACTGGGATCATGCCCCAGACCTCCCTTTCACATCAACGATTTCTATCGTTGTGAAGTGATGCCACCTTCAAACATTTATGCACACACCTCTTAATGGGGCTCCGCAAAAGTGTTTCCAATCGGGCCCCGCTCTTGCTAAGGCCGGCCCTGCTTGTTGTGTTTCGGCCACACGTTTCATCAAAAAATAAATTAACAACAACATAGAACTAGCGTTGCTAAGCATAGTTTGGTAAGTTCTTTGACTACTCGCATGTGGAAATAGAAATATTAAGAGCACTGTTTTTGCCTGTTTAAACAAATATCAAATATTCAGTTGATCGAATGAAGCTGATGCTAATTTCTTTAATCATGGCATTAACCTAAATTTATGTAATCGTACGTAAAACAAGCGATATAAAAAAATCATCGAAAAAATTACGGAGGTTATTAAATATTTCTCAAGAATATTTGTGTGAATATGTGGGTGTGGCAGAACCCCTACGAGGGAGGATGACCAACGTTAGCCAGGGTAGGGGTTAGGCTTATTGAGACCTGAGGAAATTCCAACGTTAGCCAGGGCGGGGGTTAGACCTATTGAGTATTCCGTGATCAGTAGGCAGCACTTTGCATCTTTCAGAGAGTCTCAAGGAAAAGTGCAGCAAATATATTTGGAGCCAGATTCAGCTGCAGGAGCTGTCAAGGTGGAGAAATATTTCCCAGGTACCTGTCAAATTCCCATACCTAGACTCATTGCCCTGCATGGCTGAAGAGCTCAGACTGTCTTTGAATCAGACGTGGACAACTACAATTTTTTTAGCTTTTCTAAATTAGATTAGAATGAAAATTAGAACTAACTCAGCTGTCACAAAGTAATTTAGAATTAAAATTAACGGATTTGTGAAAAACAGAGATTGAACTAAAGTTCGAATTAGAATTACATCTACTCAAATCAAAGCCACTTTAGTCCAAGCTCATGCCCAAAAGTGGATTCATTCTCATAAGCATGAAAATAGCAAAGATTCGTAAGACAAGATCGGCGCGTTTCACTCTGTACAATTCCCCTGCATGAAAATCAAGAAAATTTTCAAAAACTCACCTAATTAGCGCACAAATCATGTCAAAACCGCATTTTTCGCGCCATATAACTTCTCATTAAAGGGAAGCAAGACAAATGTAAACGGGGTCAGTACCACAACCCTCCCATTGGCGATGTCCCTGGATCATCCCTCATGTGGTTACGATTCGAAAAATGACGCTGTCACGGTTCTCGTTCCGAAGACGCGTTCCGACGGAGCCGATGTCACTGTCATACCAAGGAGTTCTCGAGCAGAAGCCTTGAGATAAAGGAAACGATGTTCGCTTTTTTCAATACGCTAAAACAGGGTCCTCCAAACCACGGCCCGTGGGTCAAATCCAGCCCGCGAAGCCATTTCATCCGACCCGCGAAGACAATTTTATCAATAATGGAAGAATAATACTGTTACGAACATATGGCGATTTGGTAGAATGTAGCATATCCCGAAACAATCACATTACGCAGTCACCATCATACGTCGTAAGATGTCCGGCCCTCTAACTGTTGCAATGATAGCTTTTGTAGCCCTGTAACAAGAAAATTTGGAGAACTCCTGACCTAAAACATCACAGCTGACTGATTGTCGTAAGTGCCAGATGACAATTGTGACTTCTGCTTGTAAGTGGATAGTCAATGTGATGTATAATATGTTAAGGCCACATAATTTGTACTGCAGCTGCAAGTGAGAAATGAAATTGATCGAATTTTTGGTGTTCTCGCTTTTTAAGCCAGGATGATACATGCCGCGCAAAGCATGGGTGCAACTTAACCACTTGCACACAATGGCCGGTTTAACGCAAAACTCTACAGAATGGGATTGGCTGATAATAAAAACTGTGTGTGCGGCGACATTCAATCCGCCAGTCACATCCTCTATCACTGTACTGTTATGGCCCCTCCATGCAGAATCACCAACACCACCAACGAAGACCTAATTGAATATCTTCGCAATTCTTCCTTTTAGACCTAACTGCATAGTTTTACCACCTGTCAGCTGTGTGTATACGATAGAAGTCATGGGATGGCGGCATGACGCTTGCGTACGTTTTGTTGCACTTTCCTTGCACGACGGTGCATTCTCGATTCATCTTTAAAAATACCGTTGGACAAATTAGCATTTCTGGCACCAGAAGTTAAATTAGAACTAAAATTAGAGCATTGAAGCTCTTAGCAAATTAGATTAAAATTAGAATTACCATGATATGGCTCTAATTCAGTGTCTCCCAATCTTTTTTGGCTAGCGCCCGCTTTTCTGACAAACAAATTTCTATCGCCCCCCTACCATGCCTAACACACTTATCAACACAATTTTTTCGTGCATTTCACTATAAAACTTAATTTAGTAAAACGCTAAGTTTTTGTTTACAAATTACATGCATACATGTTTGTTGATCATGCTGTTCTTTTATGACATTTGGTCACTCAAAGTTAGCAAGACAACAGAAATGTTATTATTAACTGGGTATCCTATCGCCCCCCAACTGCCCATTTCTGCTTCAACGCCCTCCCTAGAGTTTGGGAACCACTGCTCTAATTCATCAAATTACAAAACTAGAATTATTTAGTTGTCCAAGTCTGCCCTGAATAAGACTGTTTGATCTATAGCTGGACCCCTGTCAGGTGTCACGACTCCGGACCTCATAGTATTTGGAAATAATTGCTAAAGGGTGTCGCAGCTTCCCCAAAACAACATAACTCGCGAACCATAGCCCATCGGTTGCGGTTTAACGTCAGTGCCCTTGATGTAAGATGGCACGGTTGGCTAATGGTGCGGCTTTTGGGCAGGCTGGTGAGATTGAACGAGCGGGCCGCTGACGATATTTTTGACGGTTGGATTTCAACGAGCCGCCCCGCTAATGTTGAAAAAAACTTTCAAATTTTTTAAGTTGAAGGAACCACTCGGTAGCAATAAATGTGAGTGAAACCACTTGGCATCTGCTTCGCATGGCTTTGCCGATGCTGCATGTTGAAGTAAATTGGTAATAGTTTATTGTTTCATATGACACAGCCAATTTGCTTTTCCCATATGTGAGCACTCCGTTAGGCGTGACAGGCATGTACACTAAGAAATTTTTCGTGTATGGTGATAACGTCTTGCCTGAGCGTAGCGGTCAGCGATTTTGGTGCTGAGTGGCTTCTTGGAGGGAACGTGTTATACAACGTTTTGAAAACGTGCTATGGTGTTTTTTTATGTATGAACCAAACCACAATCGCTTTTTAAGTAAGGTTGACGGTTTTAGGTTTAGGGTTTTGAGGGTTTTAAGGTGAAGGTTTTGGTTTAGGCTTGCAGATTGAGAGTTTTAGGTTGCGAGCAGAACCGTCGCCAGAAAGTCTTTAATAGGGGCTTTACGTTTGTGCGGGGATCTTGTCCTTCTAAAATTGACAAAAAACGCCATTGATTTATACTGTAGTGTTTCATACATATTTCAGTCTGGGGGGGCTTGGAGCTTTGTTTGGGGTGATAAGCCCAACAAAACTACACGTGGCGACGGGACTGGTTGAAGGTTTTATTTTTAGGTTGAGGTTTCAGGTTAAGAGTTTTAAGTTTTTGACTTGGGGTTTTAGGCTTACACATTAATACTAGCATGTAACTTTGCACATTGGGCTTGTTACATGACATGGCCACTTCAACCAATCATGTTCTACAAAACGCAAAATAGTCCCAGCAGATATTTTTCCTTGGAAAGAAAAATAGCCCCGGCACATATTTAGCTTCAGGAGGCAAAATAGACAAGTCTGCCAATTGTTAAGCGGGCCATGGACGGGCCAGTTTGAAAAAGAATAAATGTCCTTGGACCAATGGGCTGGATATTGCGGGCTATGGGCGGTCCGGGCCTGAAAAATCTTGGACCGTGCCATCTGTACCCTGGACAGCCAAGATTTTCTGCTAAGGTGTATTACATTTAAACAGCTCTCCTTGCTCGTAGAGTGTTTCAATTACATTTCTTCTCGTTATTATTAAAGGTTTAAGTTTCCTAGTTTTCTTTTGTTTGGCTTGTTTTTTGAAAAGACATCTGAAATGACATTCGAGACAAAACTTGGCAATATATTGCACATGGCTGCTCAACGCAAGTTATAAAAAACATTTTCGTATCGAAATACAACGGAAGCTGCTGATTCCTTTTGGCATGATTTTGAGGTGAACATGTTCAGAGTTTTTCAGGTTAATTTCCGTTATGGGAAGTTGTATTACCGTGTAGTCAAGCCACGCTATTGTTTCTCACATAGTAGCTTACTAAAGTGCGAGTGCATCAAGCTGAAAATGTAAGTAGGTAAAATATTTTGCTAAAATACTCTTTTCTTTGTAACGCCAGACAAGCGGATTTTGGCGCGAATAGAGCAAATAACAAATGCAAAGAGAAGTTGTTATGATTATTTCACCCTTATTTGTCTGTTTTTTTTCAAAGTAATGCTTGTGTTCATAATATAGAAGGCTTGGCATGAATAACCACAAACAACTTTGTACGAAAAACCTATTGTTGAATAGAATGCAAAGTTACGATGCTATGTTCAACTTGGAGGAAAAGTATATGATATTTAGTTGATCCCAAGGCTGATTTTGGTCTCTCAGTTTTCAAAGAACTGCAGAGATCCTTGACCAGTGTTTTGCAGAAAATCTGCATTCGTTGTGGGCCAGCGAAACCCGAAGCATCGAATGCTGTTTTCCTACAAAGCCTCGGGGTCAAGATGCCGCAACGTTTTCCATTTTTTATTTACACCGAGCCTAAAAGTCTCCTAGGTTCCCTTTAAAGGATCCGGGAACTTTTGGGCTTGAACATTTTCGGTGTGATGCCACGACTGGGGGAGGTCAGGGTATTTTGGATGATGTCATCAGCGTCTGAGAAAAAAGTTGAAATGGCAATTTACCAGGTTTTTCTTTCAAAATCAACTAAGCGAAAATCCTCATTTTTAAGAGGCCTTGATTGGCTATCTAGCGTTAGTGGTTGGCACGTTATGGCCGATAAACAACAAATAATTAATTAATCCCCTGATTGGAATAATTAAAAAAATTATCGTTCGTTGTTCATGAGCTCTTTATTCTTCGTGTAGTTACTCTGCTTTGCAATTTGGGATTTTCCAAAATCCTTGGACCTTTAGAATCTCGGAAGGCACGTTTTGACGAAATACAGGAAGTCATTATGCGCGTAATTGCTCGGTGATGCATCTACGTCACGATAAATTGTCATCCCATAGGACGCTGACTTTGGCAGACCCCACCACTTTGTAGCGATACCTGCACCGCATTTCCACCTTTTGTGTAGTAGTCAGGTTATTTGCCAGAGCGAATGCGGGGTTTTGAACGAAGGAGTTACATTCAAGATAGTTACGTACGAATCACCGCGCGAACTACTGAAGCCATGGGTGCACAACCAGCAGTCTTCAATAACCTGCAACCTCCGATAACCTGCACCCTTCGCTCTGGCTAACGTTGGAAAATTTATGAGGCCGCGCACATGTAATTTAAGATATAAGTGGCCGTGCAAACTCTTTGTTTGCTGTAGTGGATACTTAGTAGAAAGACGGTCAAACAAACGTGTGGAAGTAAACTAAGCTTAGTGTGAGGAAGCTTAACAGAAACAATGCAAAAAATAAATACAGCTAAAAGCCCCAGGCGGCCGGAATTCATAAAAATAAACGTAATGCCGCCGGCAATAGCCAAATGGTTGTACACCCCTGACTCAAGCTACAGGAACGCTCTCCTAGCTTAAGCGCTAGCAGTGTTTTTATCTCTACGCTTTGTGGTTTCGCCTCTCTTAGCACTTGCTCGTATTGTGGTGTTTTCCGAACTCTAGCGATATGTGACGACTGTAACACTTAAAATCAAATATCCAGTGATAGCATGTTCAAATAATTGCAAAATGACGTCAAATCAGACAGCAACACTACAGTAGCTATTAATCACTTGGCTGCTAGTTTCTGACAGCAATTTACCTCTGGTGAATACACTTGCTGTTTTAAATAATTACGACTTAAATGCGAATTATTGTGATTTGCGCCGAATAGGAAAATTGCCTTTTGCATCAAGCTTATCGCTCGCGTGTCATTTGCAAAGCCATGGTGTTCCATTCTCGGCACGCGTGTCCTGATTTGTGCACACATCGTTTAAGGGGTAACAGCACTAGTGAGAGATGGTAGCACTACACGACAAACGCAAGAGGAAATGCTTACAAAGCTATTTTTCCTTCCCTGCTCCGGTCTTCTCTGCCGATCCAATCCCTCTCTCCACTAATACTATTATTTTTCGTTTGTGCCCAGGTCCCTGTCAATTAAACCATCATCTGTCCTGCATTGGTCTTCCCCCTGACGGGCTCTGTGACCAGTGTGAACTACCAGAAACCGTGGAACATTTTATAGAAGTCTGTCCCACTCCCGAAAATTCGGAGGCGCGACAACGTCTGCAATACGCACTCAATCAATTCGGCGTTACTTTACACACCTCGGAAATCGTTCGAGGCACGGCTGCTACAAAAGTTTGTGCGTGAGTCAGGCATCCATATGTAGACTCCTTTTGTCTGACCCTGGCACTACAGGACCTCGCAGTCAGAAAGTGCCATCACCATCCCTCATAATAATCATAAAGAGGTGGTAGTCAGCTGCATAAACCTGAAGTTTGGAGGTGGCCGTGCCCGAAAATTTGACTTGCTGTGCGATGATGTTTTGTGAGTGGCATTCCGAAAAAGAAAGGGAGTAGGTATCAGGGTTGACAGATGGAAATAAAAAACTGTCCCCAAACTCACTTAAAAAAATAGCCAAACTCAGCAAAAATTCGGCAAACTTCTAGAAATGGTTGCATCTTTGCCAAAACATTAATTTTTGCACTGGAAATCAGTCGTTTAAAGTTCTTTTATCTTTTGCCTTGTATTTTACCAGAAAGCGTAAAGGTTTTCAACATGTTGCAAATATTTCTAAGTAATCAGTTTCAATATTTTGCAAAAATATTTGACAAGAAGTTTTCAATACCATGCTTCTACTTTCAAAACTTTCACGCTTTCATTTGATGTTGATGTCATGAATTTTCAAACCACCAGCAAACTTAAAAATAGTAATCTACATATGAATATGTCAGCAAATTGCAGGAAACATGCAAGTCGTACATTTCGCTAAACCAAAAAAATTGGAGCCAAATTCTTCTAAAAAATCGCCAGAAATTCGCCAAATCGCCAAACCAAAATATTTGTAGCCGAACGCTTTCAAAATTCGCCAGATTTCCAGAATCTGGCGATAAATTTGCCAATATGGCAACCCTGGTAGGTATTACGTGTCCAAAAACACTGAAAGGAGATGGAAGGATAAGATTTGAAAGGAAGATTAATAATGATAAGAGACAAGCAACTTAAGACGGGTAACACTTTGAAGGAAAGTAGTGACAAATAGCACTAGACATATAGGCGCCAAAACATCAGAAATTTATCTGAGAACATCACATCTGATGTGATGTAACGTTAAAATACCAGAAGTGGCAACACTGGTATCAATGTCCCGAACTTCTGGTGCAGTCCTGAGGTCGCCGCAACCGAACTGCACCTTTGTTTCGTCATGAAGAGTAACGTGTGGTGGAAACGCACTTTTCTTCCGATTGTTACTATCGTTGTGTTACATCATAAACACATGAAGCTATTCAAGCCGTTTACACCACATGTTATGGCGTAGTTCGTCAGAAAATGTTTTAATCAGTCGATTCGTAGAACGAAAGAGCAGAAAACGAGATTGCAGTGTTTAGCTAGCGCGATGTCGAAACCTGCAATGCCAGCAGAAGCTATGAAAAGGGCAAAGCTTCTAAGAAAAAGCGCAAGGATCTGGCAGTGTTAGCTAAAACGCCGCGACTGAATCATTTTTTTCTAGCAAAACTTTCAAGCAGCAACAAGCAGTGGCGTTAACCAGAGCACCTGAAAATTAGATGAAAATCAAGACATTAGCTTGGAAACAAGTCTCACACTCAGTCGGGCTGTCCATGTTGATATGTTCTTTTTCTGGTGTTTTTGTTGGTAATCTCTGGTTTCTGCTTATTGTTCGGGTGAATGTTGTTTCTTTCCGAGTCACTCTCTAGTCTCAAATATTTTTTCTTAGTAAAAATACACCCTAGTAATCATATCATAAATTCTCTTCTCGCAGCTAACTGTATGTGAATTTGAGGAAGCTTAAGCACATTCTCGACTACCGGAAAAAACAAACGGGAACCTTGCTAATCAGCGAAAACATAACTTTTACAAACGATGACGTCATGAATACGTTATAGGGGCCCTCCAGTAAAAATTGCCCCGGGCCCCCCTACCCTTTAATCCGGCTCTTGGTACGCGCATATAGACGGAGCCAAGGGGGCAATTCCCCCAAAATTTCTAGCGTTTCTTGCTTTTTTGTGCTTTGATAGGCGTTGTCCAAAACAAATACTGTTGCCCGCTTAAAGTCAAAAGATTTTCCCGCCCCAAATTTGTGAGCTGGCTACGCCACTAGGTACACGTAGAGACAAACATCCCAAAAAACTCGAAGCAATAAATCAGCTATGTCCAATCCGCGGGCCGCATGCGGCCCAGNCAAAGATTTTTTGCGGCCCAGTTTAGGGTTTCGCTGTAGTAAANGTAGCCTACATACCGACAAACTGTTCTTATTTTGATAATCTTNAATTTGACATTTTTGTTACAGGTAGTTCTCACTGCCACTNTATCATGTCTGTTACCATTGCAGTTAGGATTCGAACGCTTTCGGTACATTAATTAAACTAAATTTGGTTTGCTGAGATCAAAGTAAGCCATTCAATGTGCGGCCTCCAATAATATGTCATTCAGTGTGCGGCACTTGTTAATATGTTGACATAATTTTTGGCTCAGTAAGCCATTTGGGTTTGACATAGCTGCAATAAATGCTGGCACTTGGCCCTGGAAGGTGTTTATTGCATCACAGGGGCATTGAAAATGATCAGACAATTGTTCATCCAGCACTTCACAGCGGGAAATGTGAAGTTTGTAGTTTGCACAGGGCTCCCATCGCTGGGTTTTTCCACCCAGATCTGTTTTTTTAGCCCATCTGGGTGTCTAGGTTTAATTTTGAAAAATCCTATCAAATCTGTTTTTTTTTTAAAGATAAAATTTGGCAACGAGCCATAGTAAATACAATAGTAAAATAAACAAAAAAATAAACATATTTTCTGGTCATTGCATTGTTCACATACTACAATCATCAGGTGAAAAAAGTACTTAAATAGGTGAAACAAAACGTCTTCTGTCGGTTTTGTGCCCGTATCAATATCATTATCAAATACTGTAGGTTGCTTGCCATCCAGTAGAGACAGCCATGCAGTTGCGTGTACAGCANAAGTAACATCAATGAATAACATACGCTTGTACATATAAACAAGTGAAAGATTTGCATTTGGGAGAATGGTTGTTATCACAGACGCCAGTTGAAGAATTAGATGAAACAAAGTTTACAACAGAATCGAATGTTCAAATTCTTTGGGTGCCCCATTCATGCAAATTATAAAACAATTTTTCGTTGGAGTATTTGAAGCTTAGGAATTTTAGATTCCTTTGCAGCTCAAGATCTCACAAAAGATCCAAGTTCAACGGCAAATGTGGCCCTACATTTTGCCCATCTTGTGCCTGAAGATAAGCTTGAAGCTAGGTTATTTTCAGTCGTTTTCCTGTCGTAGACCAAAGTTTTTTTAAATGACAAAAAAAATTAAGTTAATTCGGTCATAATGTTCGAAAATATAAACTAGTGAATGCTGCTATGGCTAATTTTAATATTAATATGAGACAAATGACCAAAACGTCTCAGCAAAAAAACAAGCTGGAGGCCACATCAATAGTTTAAACGTGTGTCCTTGTCCAGTACATATCCTTGATTTCTGGTGGTAGCGGCGTAACATCAAAATGGCTTAGATAACTCTGTTTGCAAAACTTCATGATTTAATGGCCATATTTGCAGTTTGTCACAATTACGGCATCACTATAAAAAATATTTTTACTTGTTAATTGTGTTAAAACAAAAACAAACTTGCTAAAACCAAGACTGTTAAGAAAAATGCAAAACAAGCATTGTCAAGAAGCCAGCAAAACAGCTACTTTATACCTAAGCCTGAAAAATGAGACATGTTGATTGTCAATAACAGAGTATGTTGCTAGCTTATTACTTAATATCAAATGTCTTGAGTCACAGAAAAGTGATCCAAATGTTGATTTTAACGCTGAAGACACACAGTTTAAAAAAGGAACTAAAGTAAATCAGTATTTTAACTAGCGTTTTATCTCATATATTTGCATTCATATGTCTTTTTGCATTTCTGTTTTTTTTTGGTAGATAAATGTTGTTTTTTTTTTCTTGCAATCTGGGTTTATTAGAAATTACAGAATGGGAGCCCTGAGTTTGCAGCGACTCAATAATGACCAACTTCTACTGCTCATCTATTCAATTTTTTTGTACGAAACGCGACTATATCACGGTAACGCAACTTTAGAAAATCCTGNACAGTAAATTGATACAATTTTTTAGAGATAGCAGAATATGGGTCGATAAAATAGCATCTGATTTCGTGCTGAGCTGAACTTTTGTCTAAAAATTGTTGGTGGCAGGTCTGATGCTAATCAGTACTCACCTTCAGCATAGCCAACAGGTGATCTAGCGCGCTTCATTTTTAGCGTACCTGACATGTACGCTACATTTTACGGTTAAGTTTGCTGTTATGGTATTTATGCTGTCACTGAGCGCTCTAACCTAGCCTGTAGTTAATTGCATTGTAAATTTGTTGTAGCGTAATTTTGATGTCTTCGCTTAACTCAGGGTGGTTCAAGACTGCGAGCATGAAGGGCCACATTACGGTTTGAGGAAAACTTTGCGGGCCGCAAAAAGAAGAATTCCTCTGCAATAAAAAAATCGTCTGCTGTTCAAATAGACCTAATTTTTGCTGCTCGCCTAACGCAAGTTTTGATTCTAGGGCAATTTTTGAATTTTCTGTTTGTTTGTTTGCGACTCAAAGTAGAGATTTTCTGCTAGAAAAAAGATGCACAACACACCAACAAAATAGCAAAAGAATTTTTTTTTCTTGGTTTTGGTTATGAAGTTGATGTCCGCTGTAATTTCCGTATGCGGCCCGCGTGGCAGTGTTTGGACCGCATGCGGCCCGCGTGGCAGTGTTTGGACCACGCTGGTTTAACTAATAAAATGAGCTGCACTCATTCACAGTCCCGTTGCCACGGGG
>JGI24159J19872_10006167_pt1 | contig 15576 bp, 12 predicted proteins | sample Ectturendosymbi4_FD_19872 | JGI IMG/M metagenome (IMG submission 19872) | reverse complement strand
CACACTCCTAAATTGGGAATTCCTGTTGAAATGGTACAATTTCTTTTGAAACTTTTGTTGAAACAGAGATTTCTTGCTGTGCACCACGATTTCCATTTATTTTAACAGCCGAATTTCATTTCCTTTATGAAGGAGTCGGTAGTCAAAATTTTGGAAAGGTCGGAGTTGGAGTCGGATATTTTACCTCCTGCTTATAACCATATGAATTGCAATCAATTAATAGATTTACATCAAGCAATTTTTAAGAAACAGTATAGTAAAATCACCAACAAAATTTACTTCCTGCTGGAGTGTGTCTTCCAGATCGAGGAGGTGACATGAAAGTCGCCGCTAAAACTTGTGGGTTTTCCGAATGCACAAAACTTGCGGAGGCTTTTAAGACGGGATCGATTTCTGTGTCATCGGCTTCTGAACATAAACGAACAGATATCAGTTTGGCCATTCGCAGATACATCAACGCTTCATATAATAAATCAACTAAGTAAAAATGAAGAGAGAAAAGAGTGGATGTGCACGGTGCGACCGTCGATGCGACCCATGTTGCTCATCTTGCTTTGCTATTATACGTGTGCTATGAAGCAGCTGGTTTTATCCTGGGGCTATGGAATCGTCATGTCACAAGACCTAACTGCTTTTTTCACTCTCACTGCACCGAATAAGCAAAGTCACGCAACCAAAAATACGCTTACCGCCAACGATGGATTGCGAAATCACGGGGCTTGCAGGTCTTCGCAAAGGGTTAGTTTCTGCAAGCGTAATTCACATAACTTTTTTGAAAACCGAGAACACCGGTGTGAAACGGAAGAACAGAGATTATTTTCCGATTTAGCAGCAAAAACAACGCGACGAAGTCTTATTCACCTGGTAAGTTTTGTGCGATTTGATCATCAATGGCGTGAGAAATCTTGCCAATCTCGGCTGAAACAAGAAAGACTCAACAGATTCAGCACGTCACGACGTCCAGCCGGCGAAAACTACTCACATTCGATGTTGATCATTCCGCCAGCTTCGGCTTCCAGCTGCTGGATTTTGCTTCGTATTCTCGCGTTGTAAAAAGCGGGAGGGTCGTGTTCCGCTTCCAGGTCGATGTTCATGAACTCGTTGATGGTCAGTTGCGACGACGGGGTAGACTCAAACTCAGTCAATCTGCGATAACGCAACCCGCACAACTGCGATTGGGGCAGATGCAAGTGTTTTTCAGCAAACTTCCACATAACACCAAACTATCGACGTCAGCACATTTACAATCGGGAAATTATCGGGGGTAAGGTTCACCAGAATGATTCGCAGCACAACAACTCCGCTGCAGTAATGACAATTATATTTGACTGACCTCTTACGTATGGTTTCGTGACCGATCTTAACGACCTTCACAACGTCGTTCAACTCGCAGTTGAAGCCGTGCAGACGAGCGGCGACCAGCAGGGCGGCGCCGCACAGACCCGACGGTCGTCGTCCGGTGTGGAGCCAATCCCGCTTCATCCGGGACACAAGCCGCATCGCAGTCACCGACACGTCATGCGTCTTTTCTCCGAAGTCGAGGCGGTGCGAAAACCTCGTTATGTACATACAAGGATCTGCAGGAAAAACAATGCACTTCGATCACCGCGTGCGCGAAACTCGACACGTGCGCGTTGGTTTGTATTTGAAAAGAAACAGCGTTCAGTTGTTTACGTTGTGTCGAATGCACAGAAATGTTTGAAGAAATTGCTGCCGTACACCTTCAAACGAATCTGGATGCTTCCACATGCCCGGATGAAAGCGACGCCGATCACTTCTGCGCATGCGCTGAGCACGAATTGAACACATACAGAAAAAAAAGTATTTTCTTGTTTTGTAGTGAAGTTTATTGCAACGCTTTACGATGCCCAAAGCCGAGAATAATCACAAAAAACATTTACCAAATGCGACACATGACATTCCACCCGATGCCGTAACAACAGAAAAACAACTCTGGGTCAATTGAACCAACACGCATAGAAGCATGAAAAGGTGTTTAGCCTCTGATCATCACTGCAGCAATGAAAAAACAAGTTTGGGCCAAAACAGATGATCGCCCGGCACTGCACCGATGCTTTCCACGACTCGAGAAACTAAACAAACCAACTACGAAACTCAGTTGCAACAGTTGATGACGCTACTACACAAAAATACTCCACTCGTCGATGATAAAATGCGCACAGCCAGTGCGTAAGTTTTGCGCATGAATGCGCACGCAGGTAAGAGTTATGTGCGATAAACACTTATCCAGCGCCGCAAATATCAGCAAATCTCACGGGGAATGGCGCCGCTTATACATCACAGTATCAGATTAAGTCGACGTGTTCACGAAACACAACGTGGTCGCCATCAGGTTATTTAAGCAATGTGATCACGGGGTAATTGCCAACAATGCGTCGAAGCGATTGTGTGTTGGGGATACTCCTTGCCGCACAGCGAAAACCGTATCGGATTCCACGTCCAAATCATGTAGGAGTGGCCGGGACTGATTGTCTGCAGACGCGAAAGCATCTTGTTTTGACTCGTAACAGTCGCAGCTTGAGTTCGAGCGAGCGACTTAATATAAAAACGTTCCGAGCCAGACAAGTAAGGAACTCCGAGTTTACAAACATCGCCGCTGCGCCATAAAAGTGACCTCGGTTTCTCGCAAGGCGACCTGGTGTTTGATGTGACGCGAAACGGAAAATCGCGGGCAAACCACCGACGCCAGAACGCAGATGACATTTCCATATTCTATAGTCAACACGATCAGGCACCACATGACCTGCAGGCCACAAACCCGCCGGCTTTCATGATTGCGCAAAAGACGCGTTGTCGTCCGCGTCGTCAGGCGTTTCTGTTATAAAAGTGACGCTTCGCCTTTTCTCGCTCACGAGTGCAGTGTCAGACCTGACTGACAGTGTTTCCAAATGTTTTTCGGGCGGAGGGGCTGGCGGTGATATCCTGGGCGTCAGCATGTCGAAGCCGGTCAGGTCGTCTTCTTCGTTGTCGGACGTCGCTCTGTCCTCCTTGGTGATGGCGGAACAAGACTTTTCCGTTCCATCGTTCGAGACCAGATCGCCGGGGACGGACGCGTCGTCAGCGGTGGGTATCACTGTTCGCTGGCTCCCGTGCAGGTCGCTGCCGAAATCGTCGTCGTCGGGGCATCGCGGCGTCGAGTGCGGGCCGCTCACGGTCGAGCTTCGTTTTTGGGCCCAAGGACCGGCCGTCGCGTAAGGCACGACCGGGATTTTGATGCCCCGGGAAATGGCGATGGAGCGTATCCGTTCGAGCTCTTCATCCGAGACGCCGTATCTGGGATGGATTTTCGACGGCGAGCCATTCATGTAATACCTGTTGAAAGACGCACGACGTTGGCTTGGTTCGGCAGGAACGCAAAGCGTCGTTGGTTCGCACTTACATTCTATCGACTCGATGCGAAGAAACCTGCGTCATTCTTTTACGCTCCCTTGTTAATTCCAGCTGTTCGTGTTCACGGAGGAGTCGGGCGGATTGCTCGCTTCCGCGACAAGTTCGCGTGCATGCACTTGTAGGAACAATGCTACAAAAATAAAGAAACATCGACGCTTGATACGACGCAGCCAGTACGCTCAGTGAAGGACGCTAACATTTGAAGAGATATACAANTAGTAATCTGCCACGAGTTAATCGCGCTAATACTGAACTTTGCTACCTTCATCGCTATGGCGTTGTAAAAAAGGGGGTTTTCTGCAAGAAACTCTTCCAATGATGCGAAAACAACATGAGTTACGAACCTCAGACACACTATTAGGAAAAATAAGGGTCGCCTTACTGTCGGCCATCGCTATCTTGACAGTAGGAACGCATGATGCTCTGAAAATACTGTTTTTGTTGTAGCACATGGTTCAAAGCAACAAGATTGCCTCCAGGCAGCTATCTCGTGCGATACCACACGGCGCACACATACAGAGTGGGTCGTGCCTTCCCCCAGGTATAAAATGGCTGAAACGGGGTATTTCCCAGCACAGCGAAAACAGCTTTGACATAAATCGATATTCAAACCTGGCACACTGCGACGCCACCCGTGAGCGATTGGTCAAAGCCGCTGCCCGAACTCCCCTCGCGGAGGGCGTGCGGGACCGGAACTCCTGGATCTCCTTCTTGTAAACCCCGGAAATCGGGACTTCGCGCACCCGGGTGGTTGCACTGAAAGTGTTGGCGCGCGACGAGGTCCTGAGATTACATTCGTCGGTGTTGTGCGCGTAAGGTGTGCTTCTGGCTCTCTCCTACGAACATCAACGCGTTACGCACACTTCCGGGAATACGACCGAATGCTTTGTACTTCGAAACAAAAAAACTGAAGTAAAAAACAAAGTCCGTACATCGACTTTTGAAACCGAAAAAATGCAGTTTTTCAATGTGTCAGCAACGAGAACCCGTATTTACCCAGTTAGACTTCTACGCAGCACTAAAATTGAGTGCAGTGAACACTCTAGCTTATTCAAAAATCGAAGCACAAACAGTTTTTTTGGATGAGTTGTGCTACTATGGAAACAATAATTTTTCAGAATTTATCAGATGTGATGACGCGTTTCCCCCGGAAACTACAAACGACTTACACTTTGAGCTGATGGTGGAAGAGATGTGGGCCAAAGCCACTGACTGGACGCTCCAGGATTCCAGTAAGTTGATGCGGTAGGGTAAGCACTTTCTCCGTATTTTTTCCCAAGATAACCTAACTCACAAAATAGGTGGCAACAATCAGTCTCAACATGGCGAAAATCGTGTGCCCGAAGCTACATGAGCTTTCGGTTTGACCATACAAAGCATTGCATTATTGGAAATCTTTAAATATATCTCAAACATACAATGATCATATTTACCTGTCGTTTTCGGTCTTTTCTGTAACAGCTCTCCGAGAGCACCAGACTTCAGATTTATTTTGTTTCTGTAAACATGCTGGATAATCATTCTCTCGTAAGCAGGTTGCAAGAAACGATGGTAAACAGACTGTGTTGCACCGAATTGTTTCGTACTACCATCCATGTTAGAGTTATATCAAGCTAACTTATGTCCTCTGGGTGAGTTGTTATCCCTCGCAGACAAAATAGAAACGTTTGAGTCACAAACGAAATGCACATGTAAAAATGGGTGTCTTCAAAAACTTATCGCGGTTGGTGCGAAATCATACTTTACTGCATGACGAAGCGCAGTCTTTGCCACAGTAAAACCCTTGTTTATTCATTAACCTGGCAGTGCTTATAGCAACCAACTACGCTGTCTTTACTACCAAGTGAAAGTGGCTTTCTGAATGAAATGAAAATCTGCATGACATATTTTCTACGCTTTAAACTGTGTAACTGTGAATGAGCTGTTTGAAATATGCAACTCGATTGACGACACCTACGCTACCGAACATGATAATGGGCCTGGTCGAATGAAAGCACTACACTGAGCGCACAAGAAATTTTCAAGCGCTAACAATGCGACTCCGACGTCAAGTGGTTGACAACACAAAGCTTTTTTACAATGGGCTCTTAAATGAGATTCAGTAAAGCATTGTCGAAACCATGCAGGCATCCCGGGAGGGCGCAAGAGACACAACGCCATCAAACAGTGGCAGCTGTTCTGTTTTTTCCTGGACGAAAAACAGATTTCCACGTCGGCGGAAGGAAGGCATTACCGGTTGCAACAGCGTCCAAAAGAAATAAAACGTTTCATTTGCAAGGTCAGTAAATGCTGCTAAACCAATTTTACTTCGGTCTGCTGCCTACTTCCCTATGCACAAGTCCAGCACTCTCTTCAAATACATTTTTTATTCTTTCTTTTCCGCATTAACAAAATCAACACCATAGTAACTCAACCATATCGAGTGCTACCAACAGAAATACTTCATTTACTTCCGTTGTTCCATTTTGGTGTCTCGCTGTCTGGTGGTTCACAAGTTGACAACTGAAAACGGAACTTTTTCCCGCTATAAACAGCCATTTTCAAATCCGCGACATTTTTTGACAATGTAGCTCACGGTTGATAACAAACGCAAGCTGCTTGTAGTTTGTTAACTTTTCAGCCCGTATCGACACAAACCCATCCAACTTTATCTTTTTACCGCATCTTGCTGCATTCAAAGAATTTAATGCGTTGTTCAAAATTGCTTAGAACTATGATCAATCACATGCTTCGCATTAACTCTTTACGCTAGCATGACCTTAAGCGTCATGTGCTACGTTGAATATTTATATTACTATCATTAGAAGTTTTTAGGAAGATCAAGACAATTTTAGAAATAATATGAAACAACTTTTCAAATGTTGACCTTCTGCTGATTAAACCGGAAAGTCAATATGTTCCTCCAGGCACAGAATGTTAGCGTGGTCTGCAGCGAAACACTTGAAAACACTTGAGGATTTAAATCACGCAATCACCAGAATAACACAGCTTTACACATCGCAAGAATAATGACGGCATTCGTGGTTTCAGTGCGCAGCACAAAGCTGATATTTTGCCAATTGCTTCCGACCGCTGCCGGTAATGAGAATTGTTAAAACGTTTTGTACGTAGATTAAAGTTTACGTGTTTTATTCTGCGGTTGAAGTGCTCAGCAAAAACAGTTTCGACCAAAGATGGCGGAACAGAACACTGTTTGAGGGTTTCCTCGACTGAAAATTGAAACAATCCACCGGGATTTGAAACATGTCAGCCATCATTAAGAACATTAGAAAAAATTGACCGGTTTACCTCATTGCTTACGTTTAAGAGTAGCTTCTTCATTATACAACCTCGACAGATCGAAATACTTTTAAAAAAATCATAAACCAAGGTAAGTCGAAAATCAGCAGAACAAGATAATCCTCGTAATGGTGGCAAACAAGTGAATCATTCACTTCTTTGTCACATTTGTGGAGAGTAGTTACTTGAATACGGATATGCGCAAGTTTGAATCATTGCAAAAAGAATAAAAAAGCCGAGTCCGGTCGGCTGGTTCCTCGAAAGCTTACAGCAAACCTAGAGCTTTCAATCCTCGTAAAAGCCGGATGATATCAAATCAGGTTTAAACAGTAATGTCCGTTCGGAGCGCAAATGTCCGTTCGGAGCACTTAGCACATTTGGGATTTATCTGAATTGTGCAGGTGGGGCGCGTGCGTCCCACCACGAGTATACGGATTGCAAGTCATCTGCCACTCAAAAATTGTCGAGCAGACGGCACAGCGCAGTCGCGTACGTTTAGGGAAAAAAGCAGGGCCGACCACTTGCGATCAAGCGTGAAGAACTGTGACGCTGTTGTTTACTCGAATTTCGCGACGCCGATCAAAACAAGGAACAAGCGCGCAGTGGCAGGAAGCGTTGGGCGAATGGCAGCTGCTGCCACGCAGTTTGATCAAGAAGGTGAGCGCAGTGCGTCTAATCAGAGTTTGCACAGTTTTAATTAACTTGATATCATGTACGCTTGCTTTACACTAAGTTACTGGCAAATGTTAAGTTTGTTCAAATAACTTGCAAGATTCATTATCAGTTGAGATGCCTGAGGGCTTCAGGCTAGCAGTGGCAGCCTCCCAATTGCTGGTTGGCACCTAACTACGCACCGTGCTGCGATCACAGCAACAACACTGACGTAGTTTTTTCCAATACACTTGTTGCTGCTGGTTAGCTATCGTGTGTTTTAGGTAATTTCTTAGTCAGTTACTCAGTGGCCAAAAATCACTGAGATCTTATCAACATGCTGTGACTGTGGTAATTTACATTTTGTGCGGTGTTTAGAATTTCTAGCCCAAGCACGTTTACAAGAGGTCGTGCCTAAAAGACTAAGATCCAAAGAAATGTTTGTAAAGCCGTACCACAAGCAGAGTCTATTTTTTCACCGCAGTAGGAAATGAGTGAAAGTAAGAAGGGATGTGACTGACATAACTAGGGCAAAAAATAAAAGGTTGCTGAAACACCTGAGTAAAAATGATAGAGGTAATTAAACTAATTAACTGATGGAGTTAATTTGACTAATTAACTCTATCAGTATTTAGTCAAAGCACAAGCTTCGCAGTAGAATTGAAGTATGCCATAGGTGCGTAATAATAGGCAGCATTATAAACTTCCCTTAGTGAAAGCGTTTTTACTTTGGCATGAAATGGGATCTTGTTTCTTTTTCAGGATAGCACGTTAACTAGTTAAAACTCAGCATTCGTCACTGCGAAAAAATTTCACAGACAATGGATGAAATGATGGAAGAAGGCAACGTTGAAGACAGAGGCAATACGGAAAACTTGTCGTCTGTAATGCATCAGAATATACCTCTAACTAACTCAAATTTCAACAAGTAAGTTTTAGTTTGCTTTGTTTACATCGAGTGTAGTTGGTTCAAAATTATATTTTTCGTTTCTCTTCCAACAAAAATTACCAGGTCTAATGAATGGTTCCTTCATATACGAAAAAGGTGATGTAGGAACTTACTTTCTGTAGATGACCAGAAGATATTTGTTGTGAAAAGTCACGTCGACCCTATTTCACTGAAGGGAAAAATATATTTATTTACTATTTATTTCTATTAAAAAGTCAGTGGGTTTGTTATTTCACTCAAGTCTTTTAACCGTAAGATATTTTAGGGGTACATACTCATCTGTCAAAATGCTGAAGGGGTACATGGTTAGAGGAAGGTTGAGAACCCCTGGTTTATGATATATGAAGGAACTGTTTACCATTAGAACCGAATTCCCCACACCATTTGGACAGCAGGACACAAAACCAATACGCTTCCAAGAAGTTTTATGAATCCAACTCTTTTCGCCACTGTTAAAAAACAATTGATGTTGCACGAGTCACACTGATACGATGTTGGAAGCAGTCACAATACAGTACAAGAAATTGGGGCAAAAACCAAAAGCGGTTTAGGAACAATTATGCTGATGTATTTATCGTCTTGGCATCAATAAAGGATTCATATTTTTTCCTCGGAAGTTTATTTGTTTGATAAAAACGACAAGGTGTGTCCTTTCATTTTGTTAATCCTGCCCTAGAGCATTTCATTTCTAACGTATGCGCTTCGAATAAGCAGTATTGTTACGCAAATACCCACTGAATTACTAGACGATGCTTTATCAAAACAACATCGTTTCAATGCGATATTTCCAGTTAACGTGTGCAACTGTTACTCAACTGCGTTTTGTACGTTGACAGTTTACCAAAGACATTGAAGCAGTCCGGAAAACGTTCCAGCAAGCAAGCAGAGCATAAAAAACCTCCAACTTCAAGCGGTAGTGAATGGCAAGCTACAATGTCAACAATACGCGAACGCAATGCAGTCATGTTCAACAATAAAAAGCTGCACGATGTGAAATTTGTTGTTGGATCTTCAGGTAAAAACGTTTCATGCATCTTTAAAACACAGCAACATACAAACAAGATCATAAGAATTCAGCGTTAGAGTAATGCTGAGACTTCATGATGCAAAATTTATCATGTTAGTGTTGCGCATATTGCAAACTCGACAGTTGGAAGCAAACTGCGCTTGTAGTTCATGATTCAGTATCACAATAAAAACAAAGTTTTACCGCGCGTGATATATTAAACAGAAAAAGCAACATCCATACCTGCTCATAAGTACGTATTGGCTATTGGAAGTTCAGTGTTTTACGCCATGTTCTACGGCGATCTGGCGGAAAATGAAAACGAAATACGTATCCCGGATGTGGAGCCGACAGCATTTTTGAATTTGCTCAGGTATTTTTTCGCAAACCTTGCATAACACTGTTATGCAGGGTCTCAAACATGTGGCTCACGAGTCACGAGGGCATTTGGTGCGTTGCGCGATGCTTTATATTATTTAGTTTGTTCACAAGTGCTTGGCTAGCGAGCGAAAAATGTTTCTTTTAGACGAACGCAGAGACGGCTAGGAAAATTTGCCTTAACTCATGGTACCTTTCGCAGGAAATAGATGTAAAAGCTGTTTCTAATAACGTTCAGGTACCGCCCTTGTTGCGTCAGCGTCATAATGCGACTCCCGTGTTGCTTTAATAAGTCCTACTTGGCCCTCGGAGCAATTTGAGTTTGAGACCCTGCTGTAATGTGTGGTTTTAGTGTGCTAGGCCAAGAAAGGAAGGCCGGCTTACTTCGGTTCAGACTGCAACGAAAGAAAGGCGGGATTCACAGGATTTTAAAACACAGTCATTAGCGCTTTCTATTGTAGTTTGCATGGAATAATGGTGTTCAAAAAAGATGGGAGAGAAAATTACATGGCATGATGCCAAATAACGATTTTGTCAGTGGCGCTGTTGCCAGCCATGGCAATTAGATGCGCGCAACCTGTCCGGGTGTTCAACTTTACATGATGTTGGTCGTAGAATGCCACACTGTTGCTCATCATTTTCTGGTCTGCGAACGAACTGATGTATAACAAAATTACGTGTGTGTAGATTTTTCGCACACCTTGCGTCTAGAAATTATTTCTAATGCAATGTTAGAAGTTAGGATTGATATCTCACAATAAAAGTGCAAGATTGTACCGAGTTGACTGGAAATTATGAAAGGCCAGAATGAAATCATCGAAAATTACATTCATATTTTGTGTCGGGCGTTTGTTGGCAAGTGAAAACTACTCGAAGGGCACACCATCTTTTGTCATATGTAAATGACAAGACTAATTTTGACATGACAAATAGCAGTTTATTGCGCATGAAATGCAGTTTCATAAGTCTTCCTTTTCTCCAACTTATGCTCCAAAAATCAAGAACTATGCTTCGCAATTTAGTCATAAAGTGACAAATTTGACGAAAACTTCTGATTCATTACTCAGTGACCGTAGATTAACTTGTTTCAAGGCTGGTCTTTTAATTTTGATTCAGGTAACTTTGTATCGACTACACCTTGCGCTAATGGAGGTTCACCTCCGTAAGAAGGTGAACCTCCATTTTCTTCCTGTTGTTGGAACACATTTGAGTGGAAAAAGCACTGATTTAATACATTACTTCAATGAAAAATAGCAATACAAAAATTCGCTCTTTTTCTTTGCACATTGGAATTGACAGTCCAACTGCTGAATTCTTGACTGCATGTTACAATGTTACGCGCGGTTATCCAACCGGAAAAACCATGCCCCTGGCTGTTGTTACATCAACTTGATTATAACGTGCGACAATCCCAGTAAATGCATTGCTGTTCCGTGGTGTGCAAGTCATCAGAATATGTGCAAAACAATCACGTTTCGGTAAACACTGGGTTCAACACCCACCTTGTGAATTTTCTTACTTTCTGCATACGTGCATTGTGCAATTAATTGCCCTTTTGCCAACGAGGCAATTTTTCACTGGCAGGATTGTTTGTACAATGGAAATCCTTGCGACACACATCAACAGTATATTTATATTTTCAGTCTGGTGCACAAACTAAATTAGAAAATGTTCCCACACTTCCCCAAAACATGGAAAATATCCGTGTCCAGCCACTATAATAGATCAAAGGTTACTTGCAACCAGAAAACCTGTCAACAACTCTGATCCAATTTTATCCATATGAGCATTTCGGTAGTTGTTTTGCTGCAAAGAAAAGCTTCTTAAACTTACATTGTGGATTGCCGCCTGTCTAATCTAGACTAAACGTTTGGCATGACGTAAGGAACTTTGGTTTAAAGCTGTGTTCGATAACTTTTTCGCATGCATTCTAGTGTCATTCTATGTAAACATTTCACATCCTGACAGCAGAGGGAAATTAACACCTTCAGTGACTTCACGTGAGGGTTAAACCGATTGTTGCGCATAAAGTGGGCGACAATGCGTTCGACTGACCCAAGAGCTATTCTCTTTTCTGGTCTGGAGCTACAAAATTTTAATTTCGGGCCCAAGAAAATTCTTTCTGAGTTCAAGTCTTGCTGCAACCGAATTGGCAGGTCTTGGTCGTGCTGTATCTCAGTAGTGATGCCTTGCACAGATGAGATTTTTCTTATATGACATTACTTCGCACTTCACAGGTATCTGTACTGCGACGAGATCTGCGTAGAACCGGAAAGTGTCCTTGCTACGCTGTACGCAGCAAAAAAGTATATCGTTCCCTATTTGGCTCATGCATGCGTCCAGTTCCTTGAAACGAGCCTAAGTTACAAAAACGCGTGCATTCTTTTGTCGCAAAGCTGTCTTTTCGAAGAAGCCGAACTGACGCAACGATGCTGGGAGGTAAGAAGTAGCGCTGTCAAATCAAGGCCTAGTAGGTAGAGAGCAGGCCAGCTGGCAGGTCCACGTCGCTTCCGCGGGGAGCGCGCTTGAGCGACGACGTCAGCCAAGCTTCGTCAAAAATAAACTCTATAGGAGGCCTTGGTTAAATGCCTCTGACATCGGCCGTCGACATCAACGTTAAGGCTTTGTACTTTGCACAATATCTTTCAACATTTACGTGTTCTTCAATGATTATTCCACACCATGAACCTGTTTTTAGTGAGGATGTCTCTTAACCAACATCGTTAAATAATTTCGCTGTGCAGAGACGTGAAGTACGCATTTTTGTTCCACTGCACTGTTTCTCCGTCAAAAAATAGGTGCTGGAAGTTTGAACAGGACTGCCACGCAGTAAAATTGTTACATAATAACGTCGTGAGTGCCGCTTGCTCCAAGTAGTTCTACAGTATTTACTATTGAATACATTCATAAAAACCTGGACGGTCGAGTTTTTCAACTCCAGGGTTATTGGAGGTGCATCAATTGTACTAAGTGGCCTCTGTCATCCAAAGGTGAAATGGACGGTACGGACCGGCGAAAGCCAGATTTCAGGTGCCGGACTCCCACCACTTCAATCACGGATTTTTTATAGTCGGAGTGGCGATTGACCTTGATTAAAACGGGATTTTTTTCAGCCAGTACAAGGTGTTTTCAAGCTACGAATTCATTTGGGAGCTTTATGTTTCGTGTCCCACCTAAATTTATGCTGTAAATTCATTGACACATTTACTGAGTTGAAATAGTGCATGCGGAGTCAACAGAACTACGCTCTGCTCATCTGCGCAGCATGCGTAGGTTTTCAGTAGTGGCTTGTCACTGATGCAGGGCTGTCAAACTGATACTTAGATAATCAGAAATGTTTAACAGTTTCGTACGTATATACTTGACAAGCGTATAAACTGTCCAAGTGATGTTTACTCTGGTGTTATTTTTCGTTTGAGTACTTTTATCACTTCAACATCATGATACAGACACCGCAGCGAGCGCACCTGTCTCACCAAACACAAGTAGAGCTTTACGCGATGCGTTTCGCTTCTAATTCGTTCGTTGGTGTTTATTCCTTTGGTGCGTGTGTTGTAGCATGCTACATCTTGCACTGCGCCATTGCGGTTGTCACACAAGCTGTAAGTGGGGGCAATGTGACAAGCTGAGAGCCAATGAATCTAGCACTATTGATTTCATTTTTGAATACACACGCATGGAAAAGAAACTTCTCAACCAACCTAACTTAATGGTTCGTACCATCGAATAGTGCCATTCTGTTAAAAAACACTACATAAAAATGAAAAGCAAATCCATTTTGCACAAAAATGCCGTCAACATTGATTTCATGATGCATAAGGAGCCTTCGTATAGTGCCAGAGCACGAAGTGAATGTTACATGCACATTGCCTGAGTGGTTTGGCACAAAATACCGTACAATGAAGTGCACTGAATATCCTTTGCTATATGAATTGTATCGTGTTTGACAGGTCATAGACGCACAAGCTGAGTTGGCTCTGGAAGCAGACGATTTCGTGGACATAGACGAAAAAACTTTGAAGGCAATAATATCCAGGGAAACGTTGAACGTCAGAGAAACCGCAGTATTCGCCGCAGCACAACGATGGGCAACTGCCGAATGCAAACGGCGTGATTTGGAGGCAACCAGTGAAAACAAAAGAAAAGTTTTGGGAGAAACTTTGTACCTAATTCGCGCACCAGCCATGTCACTACAAGTAAACGCCAACGTTCTTTTACAGAAAAAGCTTGTTTCGAAAAGTCTTTCGATGAATCAGCCGTCTGGGCTCTGCTTTCTTCGCTTTGCGATGATTCAAACTTGCACATATCTGTATTCAAGTAACTAGTGTCCATAGAAGTAGCACAAGTGAATCAATCAAAAATATTTAATAGGAAATCGATTTCACGTACCGCTACGTATCCTCAGCCCTGAAATCTTATTTAAATGGTATCTGGTTGAAACTAGTTGCTTATTTCGCGATGTTAATATTTTCCCTTGATTATATAGGACTTCGCCGATGGGCCAGCGTCGACGGATATTTTAACAAAGGAAGAAATTATCAACATGTTTCTGTGGTTTTCCGCTTCGAGCAAACCTGAGTTACCTTTCCCAACGACACTCAGGAAAGGACTGACCCCGCACAAGTGTCATCGTTTCCAGTCGTCGGCGTATCGAAGCAATCAGTGGCGTTACCGCGGAAGGTGCGACTCGATTTGTTTCATGGCTGAAAAACGGATTTTTGTCGCCGGGTTTGGGCTATACGGCTCGAGTACAGGCGCGGCGAACTATACAGCGCGCATTAAGCTCACACACAACGGCATCAAACTGCAAGAAGAAACTGTGCAGTTTTTTTCGGACGGGTGCAGCAAAACATTTCCCGTTTGGTTTCGGCACCCGGTTCAGTGCGAACCCGGCGTGTTTTACACTGCTTCTGCCATACTGGACGGAAACGAACTGAGTTACTTCGGACAAGAAGGCTTGGCTGAGGTAGTGTGCGACGGAGTCACGATACAGTTTCAGTGTTCAATTGACAGCACGAATGGCACTGGTGTTCAGGGAGGGCAGATTCCAGAACTCATATTTTATCACGGAAAGTCTTGACGACTTCACCCCGTATGCCTTTCATTCACAATATGTACCGCTGTACTACTGTCGCTTGCCAACAGGTTCTTGTGGTCGTTAATACATCGTTAGTTTTTCTATGTGGTACTTACGGAACTTCTTTAGTCAACTCTCTACAGTGCGGTTGCACGTATACAGCTTTCTCGTGGAGCGTAAGGTTACTGTGTAACAAGCTTCACAACTCAAGCACAGCAGAATGCAAGATACGACTTAAGCTGACAAGCAAAAAAAACTTTTTTCGCGCTTCGTTACTGACTTGACTAACTGTAAGACATAAACAGCAACACGTTGGTACATTTGTTAAGAGGAATTTGCTAGTTCAGTACTCATCTTTCAACATTATTGATGTCTTGGCCGCCGGAGTATTGCTCCAACAAGAAGCTGCACCGCAACCAAACCTGTATTTCCTGCTTGTGCTTCTACCACCGTTTGAATGCAGTGCACAGCATGTGCGAGTGCGACATCACGCCAAATTTATCCTATCCTGAGGACCCTGCTTTGTTCTAGCACAGGGGTTCCCAAACTGGGGTACATGTACCGCTAGGGGTACATTTGCCTATCTGAAGGTGTACATTTAATGTTACCAAGAGAAAGGAAAAATATGTTTATTCCTAATTAATTTCGAATTATTTATACATACATCAGCTAATATCATAGCAATAATAATAATTAGGGCAAGTTTTTGCAACTTTTTTTTACAGCTTCCAACAGCTTCCTAAATACTCAAGATATATATAATTCAATGTTTTGAGCTGTCTCCAGGAATTTTATATTGCAACTTTTTGCAACTTTTTCGATTTT
>JGI24159J19872_10006166_pt1 | contig 15576 bp, 6 predicted proteins | sample Ectturendosymbi4_FD_19872 | JGI IMG/M metagenome (IMG submission 19872) | reverse complement strand
GGCAAGAACGACGACTTGCGTGTAGTTTTCCGCCAGAGAAAAAACATTTTCGCTTGGTAAAAGCAGATAACGAACAGTCTGACTCAAACGGAACGTTACGTGAAAGGTCCGATTCGGGTACAGTCATAACGGTCTCCCGACCCATCTGTACAGCTTGTTTCTGCGCACGGTCTAACCCATCCGCAAGTTTCTACAGCTTGCACCAAATTCAACTCATCTTTTTCAAGAATTTATTTCTAATGATGTAGCAATCATTTCAAAATCAACACTGAAAAGCCTGTAGTAGGTTTATTGCCGGGTAGTCCACAAAACAGCGGGTTCTCTATAACAGGAACCTGCCTTTGCAAAAAATTACGTGCCTAAGAGACTATGTAAAAGACAAATGTAATTGCTTGGACTTATGTAAGAACAAAAATATGGACAACTATAGATTCAAACCTATAGAACTTCGATATACTTTCAAAATAAAGTGCAAAAATATATTTCTAAGACAATGCAAGCACATTTCTGAAAATCTGTTTTCAACAGTGGTTTTGTATAATATCAACAAACTCCAGTGATCGCTCAGTTTATCCACTGTATTTTCACTGTTAATGTGGCAATGCATATCTGAAGTCATTCATAGCCTCGTTTTTTTTAATTTGTTTTCACGTAAAACAATTTTTTGTTATAAAAAATGGTGTAATTGCTTCCAACAAACACTGGATTAGAAAAAATAATACCATTTTGAAACTTAAACTTTTTACTTCACCTTACTTTTTTTTCAAAAGTCCAGTAAAGCGTAGGGCTACGAAAGGTGTATGAACAATCAATAACATATTTCATCAAGATAAGTTGATCTGTCGAATAAATGAATTGAGCTGAAATACGCACTTAACTTTTCGCATCAGTTCCACAAGACGTTCCCAAAGTGTGTTCATTTACAAGCGATGCAAATGCTGAAGATTTGCTAGTGTTCAGGCACTGATTTTTTACAAAGCTAGAATGAACAACTAGCTCTAGGCCTAAATTCAAACTATCCCAAGCAGGCCAGTAACCACGGGGGCGTAGGGGTCTTCTCCCCCCTGCAAAAATTCCCCCCCCTTTGGAAAAATGTGTTGGACATAGTTTAAAACTAATGGACATAGTTTAAAAAAAATGTGCCACTCCCAGAAAACTCTTCGATCCCCCTGGTGTCTCAAGCTGCTTACGGTGATCCCAAGTGTTCAATACTCGATACCAATTTTCCCACAAAATTCCTTGGAGGTATTCGAAAAATAGTCTACACTACACCTGTACGAAAAGTTTCTTCGCTGCGCATTATGCACTGGACAAGAGTTGCATTATAACGGTGCACCCAAAATACCGTTTCCGTGCATGAAAATACAGCAAGGTTTTGTAAAGAGGAATGGAAACCACTTGCTGCAAAAGAACCATTATGGCGCTGGCTTTCTTTGCGCAGAGCGCATCTGCATAGTCTGAAATCTGGTGGAATTTAATTTTGAGAGACTTTCCCACCAGAGCATGGGCGCAATTTGTTTCGTGGGGAACAAAGCGGACGTATCCCCCCACTTTTCACATAATATGCCATCTCCCCCCCACTTTTTTCTCTTTAGGTTTTGCATTTGGAGAGGCTTCAAAAACAAAAGTGATGTTTGTCACGTTTTGTGTGAAGAGCTTTTCATGTTAGTGGTAGGCCACACATCGTCAAGTTGATGTTGAAACAGAGCTTTGTGTGGTGTCACTGATTCTGGCAGTTTATAAATTTTAGCTTCGATAAAACAATTTTTAGCATTAAGTTTCTTGAGACCGTGAAAGATGTTTAACTGCTTCTGTCCGACATTTTACCCTGTGTGGTATACCGTCAGCAAGGTCATTTTCTTGTAACAGTGAGAGTATTCCAGCTGCACATGTGAGAGACCACAGTACAGCCATAATTCGTTCCATGCAGAAATTTAACTGGCTTTGCTGTAACGTTGGTTGACACGTATTCAGAAACAGACAGCGTATAATTTAATGATGGTAGTGTATATAATGTTAAAAAGTGAGATTTTCAGGCAAATCTCTGAGAAGCTTTTTGCCAAAGATAAAAAGCAGCACTATTGTGGAGACTTAATTGTGGGATGGGGAGTTTCGCAAAAGACTGTTTTCAACGATTAGTGACCAGGATTTCAATCAAAACGTTGGAGAAGTAGCCTACAGTATTTTCTCAGCTGTATATTGACCTATAGCTCAAAACGTCGGGACTTGACTAGGAAATAAGGATAAAATATACATTCAATCTAACTTGTAATGTGGCAACAATGGTGACCAACAAATCCAAAAAATATTTTTTCCTCGACTCTTACACTTTGTGCTTGTGCTGAATGCAATGGTTCGTAAGTCATCTGATTTACATGAGTTTAACCAAACCCACAATGCAGCAATATTTTCATCCAAGTGCGGAACATTTGCTTTACAGATACATCACACCTAGTTTTGTTGCACATTCTTTTCGTGTTAAAGGTGAAACTTCGTACTTTTTTGCCAATTCACCGTTGTGCATTTTGATTTAATCTCAAATATATTTTTGTGTCGTTATGCAAGTAGAACTCTTAGAATGCAACTTTTGACATAGTGCAGAGTTATAAGTCTGGCCGGGCTTTTCGGGTCGGGTCGGACCGGGCTCGGGCTTGAGTTTGTCAAAATATTTCGAGCCAATTTCGGGTCTGCATAGTGCATACAAAACTTTTTTATAGCATTAAGAGTAACGACTTTTTCTTTCGTGACGTAGATCTGTTGTGCTCACCGCGGTAACTTCTGTGAGTGAAGGGCTTGTGACTTTTCTTCAGCTAATTCTGTTTGCAAACACAGCTGCGTTCTTTTATCTCTGCTGGGATGAGTCTCACACTTTTTTTGAGAAGGCGACACGGTGAGGAAATTAGCACGCGATGGAGTTGCGTCGAAAAGATCAATCACTCACGCGATTCTTGGCTTGTTTTAAGAAGCCTATAAGCCGGTTTTTCATATCTATAGAGCTATCCTAGAAAGCTTCATTTATGCCTATAGCGCCATCGTAGATAGGTTCGTGATAGTTTCTTTTTTTATTGAGAAACATTATATTCTGCAGTGTTATCGTTGACTAACATACTACGTTTGTGCCCGATTATGCCAATGTTTTGGTCAAGGTGGTTGCTATTTTCGGTGTGATAAACCGTGTACCTGCAACTACACCTGCACACAACGTTTTTTGATACTCTGCAGTTGCGCATGTCTTAACTCACTGGTGTAGGAGACAGGGTTGTAGGTGGTGCAAGCACCCCCAAAGTTTTGATTTGGTGAAATTTCTGGCAAAATCCTTCAAAATCCGGGCAAAATCTCTGAAAACCTTCACAAACTACGTGAAAGTATTAGCAAAAATGGCGCCCAACATCTTTTGATTTGAAAAAACGGGCGCCCAATTTTCGGGGAAGTTTGTGAGAATTCGAGCAAAAATCCTTCGCACCCCCAAAAATTTGCCTGCTCCTACACCTATGTCTTTACTCCCTCGGTAAATTTGGCTTTCAGGCCTAAATCGGGCTTCAAAAATAAATGTCGGGCTTGAGCCGTGCTCGGGCTTGTGATTTCGGGTTCGGGCCGGGTGCAAGCTTCAAAATAAGGCCTTTTTACAACTCTGTGCGGGTATGCATGCAAGGGCCAACAAGGGGAGATTGAAAGGATACATCCTCCACCCACCAACAGTAAAAATAGATTGAAATCAATTTGCGAAGAAGGCTACGCTAATTTTAGGCCAAATGTTTTTGATGCTGGTAAGAGGATATCAATGTATATGCATGCATGATGCCCAGTAGCATTAAAAAGATTTGTAGCTTTTTCAAAAAACGGAAATGTACAAGAAAAATATTTGTCGTTTTTGTAACGTTAAGCGACTTGAACAAGATATCAAATCGCGCTGTAATCCACACTTCATATGAAATGCATGAAAACTAAAGTGTTCTACTGTGAGAGTGATGTGCACGTGCGACCAGTGCGATTAAGCATTTTGTGCATTCCAACTGACAGCTCTGATAAAACTCAATTGGTGTGTTCTAATATATTGCTGTGCTTGTTTACATCCAAATGCGATATTGATGGAAGCAGGCTGAACTATAGTAACGTGTCCAGCAACAAAATTAAGTATATAAATATGTAAATCATCATAGCAGAAAGTGAATAGTGTTGCTCTCAAAAAACCTCTAGAAATAAGACTGGGAAACTGTATATATAAAACGTAACTTCTGCATCTACCCGATGACTATATTGGTGTTGCACCAAGCTGTCCCCCCCCATGATTTACAACAAAATTGCGCCCATGCACCAGAGCATTAACCTAAACGTCAGTTCCTCATCATTTTCCCAATGTCACCGACTTCAATCTTATCTTGTGGGCACTCAGAGCCAGTGGCGTATGGGGTTTCCCGCGCCCGCGGACAAAGTTAATTTTGGCGCCCCCACTAATTTACGGCATAGATGCGAATAGTGAGTTGGGAGTAAAGGGGCGTCATAAGCTGACTTGGGCCACGTAATCGCCCGCACATATATGTTTCTAGACCTGTCTGAAAACGTTGTGTGGCTGCGAGGTCACAGAATTGACGTCAGGAAGTTTGAATCTTGGAAATCATAACTACCGTAGAGAGAATCTAACTGTTTCGCGTGAAGCTATCCCCACTTTGAAATTTAGGTCTCGACTGAACATTTAAATTGTTGTATTGCAACACTCCAAATTGCAGTAATACATTCGAATTGTAGCAACTAGTCAAGGAAAATGCAGAATCTAGGCAAAAATCTGCATGAACTTTAATGAAGGAATTTTTTGAGCACAGGAGTCTTCTGATAACACAGAATAAAACTGGCCAGAGTTGCACCTTGTTTTCTAAAGTACAGGTTTGTTAGAGGCTTTTGAAGATGCCGAATGCAGCGTATCCGCTTGTTCTCCTACCTCGTCAAGTCTGGCCACAATCATCGCTGGTGCGAGCTGTAGTGGCTAGATAGAGTACAGGGACTGGAACATGCGCTCCCAGANTTTTGAGGTTTTAAATATCATAAAAAGCTAACTGAGGGAAGATTCACGAATACATAATAGAGGACATATACAAAAGAATGCATATGAAAAACTGAAGGCAAATGGTTTTATATAAAATTGCTAGACGAATATAAAATTGCAAAATTCTAAAACATTTCCTTGGATAACACCTTAAAGAAGTGACAGGAAATAAAAGAAATGCTGCGATTTAATACATTACTTTTAATTATAACTTCAAAGACTAAGTTTTCGTGCCTTTGCTGTAAATTTAGTGATCATTTCGTCAAAAAAAATGATATAACTTGAATGAGTCACATGCATTACCTAGGAAATATCCAAGGCCAGTGACGCGCCAAGAGAAGTTCTAGGCCAGCAATTTTGTGACCTGAATTTCGACAATCATCTCCACAGAGACATGGGCGCAATTAGGTGGGGGACACGTGGGACGTGTCCCCCTCACCTAGAACTTCTCTTGGCGCGTCACTGCCATGTCCCCCTCACCTTTCTTATTTGTTTTGTATTTGGAGAGGTTTCAAAAATAAAAGTGACGTTTGTCACGTTTTGTGTGAAGAGACTTTCATCGATGGCGTAACTAGAGATTTGAGCCAGAGGGGCAAAACTTAGCTGAAAGGGACCTACCGGCCACCGTAGGGAAGGCACTAACCAACACTCGGGAAAAAGTTAAGAAATGATAGTGAATCCGGAAGTCGTGGATGTCTACAGTAACTAAAAAAGCGAAAACACCCCGAAAAACGCAAAAAAACAACCTGCTGAAAAGCAAAAGAATATTAAATATCTGTTTTATACGAGCGTAGAGAAGGCTAGAAATGAGTTCTCTATGACTCACGATACAATTTGAAAGAAATAAGATGTAAAGGTAGTTTCTGGTAAAGTTAAGATCAGATGCCACCACTGTTGCGTCAGCGTCATAATGCGGCCCGCGGGTTACCTTATAAGACCTCATTTGGCCCTCAGAGAAATTTGAGTTTGAGACCCCTGACTTAAACAGTAACCGCGCTAGAATCATGAGAAGGGCGATGAAACAAAAGCTTCGAGGCATACTGAGTTGGGGATTCTAGACAGGTGCCAAATCACCCTGGGGTGCAGGGGTGTAGTGGGGTGGGAACGGCGTTCCTGCAACTTTTTGTAATAGTAACGTTGCTTGAAGATTTAGATTTTTTATTTCAATTTCTACGCGTAGCGCCTGGAGCAGGGGCGTAACGAGTTTAGATGGCGCCCGGGCAAGACGCAAGTTTGGCGTCCCATGTTCGAAACTGAGGTCTTTGGAAGCCAGGGCCGTAACTACCATTCCGCGAAATAGGCGGCTACCTAGGGCGCTGGGCGAAAGGGGGCGCCAAAATTTCAATAGTGTGGTTCAGAAAGTGACGAACGTACACCAAAAAGGGGAATGAGGATGATGAAAGTGAATGAAACACACGTTCACGCATTTTATGAGAAGATAAAGGTACTGTACACTATTAGAAGTTTGCTGCAGAAGGGTTAATGTTTTTTCTATTACTTTCAATTTCACATATACTTGGCAAGCTATGTCGCAATTTGGTATGAATTTTATTGATGTAATAAACTTTTCTAATGTACAAAATGTCCTTCGTATTTCCTTAATGTATGTGNTAAGCAGAGTNAGAATCTTTGTATAGGAGGGTTGGATGTTTTGAATGGATCTTGTCCAGGGTGCTCAAAAGTCTATCAATGGTATTGCTGTCGGGACTAGCAAAACATGCCCTCCAGGCCATACTTTATAAAGCTCACTGCAAAATTTTAAGGTTACCACCTCTGTTCTTTTCATTTCTTGATTCTTGATTTTTCCTGGCTCCACCGCTTGTACCCGAGTAGGTTTATATCGAAGCCTCCACTAAATCATGTTTCAGTTATCAAGCGTAGTAAGATCAGGAAAAACTGCCGAAACTCCAGCATTATTGGCGTTAGTAGCCTCGTTAACCAGTCAGATTTAGATTATAGGACGCACCACCTAAATTTATGTAACAAACAGATACCAGCTGGCACGCAACATAACCAACATTGGTGACCTTCACGAATGTCAGAGCTTTGTTGTGCGATTAGAACTTCATCGATTGTTACCACACGAGACCGTAAAAAGTTTTTCAAGGCCTATGCTAGAATTCTTGCTTATGTCAGTGGTCTTCAACCCATTTTGTTCAATCGGCCCCTACAGGAACTTTGCTTAAACATCGCCCCCCACTTATGAGTTTCGTGTTGTCTAAAATAATATTTTAATTCGAAAATATTTCAATGCTAATGAAATAAACGGACAACCTAATTATCACAAAAAAAACAAACAAATGCAAATACATTTTCAGAAAAAATGTTTTTCATTTCCTTAAACAGTTGGTTCTTACTGTTGCGAACCTTGTCCCTGGCTTTTCATCTGTAAGTTTTTGAAAGCAGGCTGCAAGTTGGTCAGCTTTAAGTCGTATGGCGTTTACACCGGTCTTATTAATGTCAAGACGATTGCAGTATTCATTACGCATGTGCAGTACTTGAATGAAACCCTGCTCAGCAACATACGTCGGGGTAAGCTCCAGTGGTAATAATAGCTTCACTTTTCCCCAAACTTCCAGAAAACGCTCACTACATTTGATCCAAAAACCTTACCATCCGTGTTGATAAAATATGGCACGGGCTTCATCATCGCTTTGTAAGCCGATGAAAAGTTCCTGGACGTGGAATCGCATTCGCTTATATTAGTTAACCGGCAAAAAGGCACATCACCAAGTCACATTCTACGCAATCCAATTTCCGGCGTTACATCATAATAGAAAGACTTCTTAGCAAGCCTAAGACTATAGGGGGCGAAAACAATTTTTTGGATTATTAGATTAGCCAATATGGGTGTGGTTGGACTTACTTGCTAGTCTAAGTTATCCCTTTCCTAGTCTACTGTACTGGTATACTCTGTAATTAGTCAGATGAACACAATATATCCACAAGCACAGTAAAACACTCGAACTGACTGAAAAACATGATAAACACGTTTTACAACTTACGGCTAACTGCAATTAATTTTACTAGCCATTAATTGCTACGTAAATCGTCTCACAACAGACATTTTCCACGTATTTTTTCGATAGAAGACACTTGGTTTTACTTAAGATACGAACCAAAAATAACGGACTGTAACGTGTTTTGACTACAAAACAATGTTTTGGCAATGCTCTACCGAAGACTATGAAGTCTTGTTTCAAGGAAATTTTGCTAATAACAACACGTACAGTTAAAGGGATATATGACAGTTCACGGCGAAATATAAATAGGTTAAACTTAAATCACAACTTTTGATTAATATTCTTAATCGCAGCAAAACTCGATGTGATGATTCAGTGGTAGCAATGTTATGATTGTTGGACCGTTTTTAGTATCTTCAAAGAAACCGAAATTTTTCCTCTTTAAGAAATGGAGTTCGGGTGATTGCGTACTTTCCGGTGGCTATATCAATATTGGTCGCTTTCAACCAACATAAGTAGTGTATAATGAGACGAAGTAAGGGGGTTTTCAACCGGGGGTGGATTTACCCCCCGGGCGTAAAATTCACCTGAACTGTAAGTAAATTTAATGATGCTTAAGTTACAATACTTTGTTTTNTTCTACAGCGCTAGTGAGTAAAAAAAAACAGGGGGTAAATTTTATGTTAGGAAGCTGGCANGGGGTAAACGGGAGAAAAAAGGTTGTGAACCCCTGTTCNAANATGTCTGGAACCAGAATTATGGATCAAAAACCCCANTTTGCACAAAAATCCAAAAATTGCAGAAAAGCATGAGTCTCCCACTAACGGCTTTTCGGCTGGTGATAACTCGACAGCAGCTTATTCAAACCCTCAAAAGACTCGTGACGTTTTTTAGTTTAGACTGAAAAAAAACTTTTGAGATTTAGGTTGGGGGTTTTCGGTGGATGTCGTCAGGGTTAGGGTATGTTTTGCTTTTTCTTGGTTTTGTTTTATGATGTCATCGCCCAGACAATGAGCCGATATTGTGGCTCAAAATGTATTTGGATTCTAGGCTGGAATTTGAGTCTTTAGAGCTCTTGATGGACTTCCTAGCGTTTCTGGTGCCAAAGTTGTGGCCAAAAGACCCCAAATCTTGTACAGATTCCTTAGGGGACTAGTGGGGATTTCCCTAATTAATTTCTGCTTAATTTGCCGTAACTTTTGAACCAGAAACGCTAGAATGTCAATCAAACCCTCCAAAGGCTCTTACTGTAGCCTAGAATCCATTTAGATCCAGTATAACTTTGAGACACGAAATCGGCTCGATTGTTGAACTCCTACGGGATGTTGACATCATCCAATGTTTTGACAGACCTGTCAAAACATGTCAAAACATCCCGTGGTTATGTAAACATGGCAAAAAATGCCGACGACCCACACTGAAAATTTTTTTTCAGTTTAAATTACAAGACTTCATGAGTCTTTAGAGGGGTTGAACAGCTATCCAGTTCAGTCTGCTAGCGAGTGATGGCCATTTAGAATATGGGTGTAATCCACCCTAGGTGAGCGTTTGTGGGTGTAGAAATTTTTACCAATTTTTGGTTTTTGGCCCATAATTTTGGCTCCAGATATGCTAGAAAAACACTCAAGGGCTCTAAAGACGCGGATCACAGCCTAGTTTCCAAAAAAAACTTGAGCCAAAAATATGGCTCATTGGGTTGGGGCCCAGGAAGTTCCTTCACCACGGGAAGGCTTTGGTGGGCTTAGCCCCCCCAAACAAAGCTCCAAGTCCCCCCAAATTGAAATATGAAACACTATAAGTTAGTGGAATTTTTGTCAAATTTGAATGTTAAGCCCCCCTGCACGAACGTAAACCTCTATTGACGACTTTCTGACGACGGTTCTGGGCCCAGGGCCAGGTAAAGTTGGCTCAAAAGTCGCAAAAACATGCCCTAATTGTGACGTCATCCCCAGAAAACCCAAAACGAAACATATTTTTTTTCAATCTCAACTACAAGGCTTACTGAATCCGTAGATGCTTTGAACAGCTCTCTAGCTCAATCTGCAGGCGAGTAATAGAGTTGCAAAAATTTAAAAAGTTGGGTCAAAAAAGTGGCCCGTGCGGGACTTAAAGGCTTCGTATCTCTGCTATCTTTGTTTCAGAGGAGTAATATAATTAGCACCAGGCCCGTAACCAGCTTGGGACACCAGAGGAGGCGAAGAGTTTTCTGAGAGGGACCCAAATTTTTTAAACTATGTCCAAATGGTTTTGAGCTATGCCCAACACAATTTTCCAGGGGGGGCGATGCCTCCTGGTTACGGGCCTGATTAGCACTGGTGCCATGCCTAGTGATTTTTCACTAGATCTAGTGAATTTTAGACTGGCCTAGTGATTTTTCACTGCAATCTAGTGATTTTTTGCGAAGTAGGCAGTGGCGTAATTGACAGGGGGCAAATGAGCAAGCCACCCTCCCCTGGCAAGCTAAATGTAAAAACTGGGTCCCCTCTAGTTGACATTTTGTTATTTAGTATTCTTTAGGTTGTTGTTTTTTCGTCTTTCGTAGTGTTTTCGCTTTTTTTTAGCTAGTATATCGATCCACGACATCCAGAGATTCACCATCATTTCTTAACTTTTTGCTGTGTTTTGGCTAAAGGGCTCCCTACGGTGACCAGTGGGCCCCCTTCAGCTTATCTTTGCCCTCCTGGCTCAAACTTCTAGTTACGCCACTGGAAGTAGGTTATGCGTTTGAAAAAGATCGGTTGTCTTTGTTCTAACTTTTCAACTTTTTAGCCTTTTTTTTAAGGTTTTCAGCCTTTTTCAATCTGTAAACAATTGATTATTTGAATTGTTGTTTGACGATTTGCACCAACTAAATGAACAAGTGTTTCTAATTTGAGTTTCTCGTTGTTTTCACTTCAGTGCTGTGTACTGCTACATTATTGACCTTGGCATGGGTGACGGAACCTTTTTCAAAGTGGGCGGGCACAAATGCACATCAAAAAAACTATAGAAAATTTTTGCGGTTTGAATTGGCAACTGTGACGTCACAAGCATTGAAATACGACGTCATTACCTATACACCATATGAAAGTCTAACTTACACTATTTTAGACAAAATTACACCACTGTTAAAACGTATCGGTGAACCACCTGAAATTCAAATAAGCTGTCACAGGGGAGACCCGTCACTCGGGCTCATCATACAGCGTCACTCGGGCTCATGATACGACTTATTCTGACTGAATAAAACCGTTCGACGCTTGCGTCACTTAAATTTCCATTTGGTCTCATTTTGGCTGGCATTATGGTTGCTCTGTGACGTTAGTTACGTAACAATAGATGAGAAGTTCTCATGATAACTTCTCCATTGTTAACTAACGTACGTCACAAGCAGTGATAACGCCAGCTAGTCCTTTGCTTACTAGGTTCATTCATATTAGTCCGAGTTACTAGACAATTTATTGTTTGTTTGAAATTATTTTCAAAATGGGAGCTTTCCACTGGATTGGACTTCAAAGCCAATGTTCTATACATATCCATTGCTTCAAAAAACATTCAGCCCGATATGAATTATATTTCAAAATATACTTAATTGCATAGGGCACCTCGGACTCTCATGGAGGAGCCCGAGTAAAGCGCGAGCGAACGAAGTGTTAAAACGCTTGAATTTACATCAATTTTTAATGGCGTGACACGAACTTTTTCCTACACACAAGCATTGGTGTCGGAAGGGGGCAGGAATTTGAAAACTTCAGCAAAAAAAGCTGTTTTCTTACTTTCGAGTGGTAAAAAACAAATTTACATCACTTTTGGCCCCCCCGCTAGAAAAACTTTTGGAAAAATCCATTAGTGCCACCCCTCGAAAAAATCCTTCCGACGCCCATGCACACAAGCATGTAAAATCACACCATTTTTGTAAAAACTTGTGTTGTATTTCACCACCTGGCAACACCGTTCAACAACACCAATGCTGTAAGCAAGCCATTGCAGGGTGACAGATGGTGCACGGTGTATTCTGCTAAACAATTACGAAATCCTGCCAAATTACAAATAATACATTAGAAATGATATTGTCAAAATACTGCCCAATTCTGCAGTATTTTTTTCATTAAACGATTTACTCTAACAATGGACCTAACACAAATTTTGCTATTTACATTTATTTGGGAAAAATTCGACATTTAAAAGTAGGGAGACAGGCCCCCCAGAAATAAAAGTGGGGAGGTCTAGGCCCATGCGGACCCCCCGGTTCCGTCATCTATGGACCATGACGGTATTTTCGTTTCTTTGCAGAAACACTGCAGTGGAAATAAATTGGGAGGACTTGTTCTGATGAATGCCGTATTTGTTTTTTAAATGACTCCGCAGTTTTGAATGACTCTGAAACTGCTTGCTATATTTAAAATAGCAAAACATGCATTGAGAAGATGTCTCATGGCTCGATTATGCACGTCTGATTTGGGAAGAAAAAAAACGTACTTGAATCATCATCCCACTTTCACCTTTTAATTTTCGAAGGGAACTTTTCTCGACGCTAGTCTTCCTTTTCACATCTTGTTCTTTATAAACTGTGAAAGTAATGAAGCTTGCGCGTCCTGATCAATTTCATCTAAATATTTACATTTCGTTTTATCAAAACAAAACGATTTTCGTACGTCTTTCGCAGACATGCTGCAGATATTTTTTGAGATATAAACGCATATTAGACCTTGGAATCCATACCAAACTGGCATAAACGAGTATTGCAAACAGGCCACTCTTGTATTTAGTTATGCCTGTATGCTGTACTTCAACTGATAAGGCTATACCCTGATAAGTGTTCAGGTGTATGGTTTTCACTGGAGCTTGAAACTTTCGAAAGTATACTGCGATTCTAGCAAATAACCTTTGCTCAGGAGTAGGCCTACAGGATGTTCATGCAGAGAGCACAGCGGAAATTTCACCACTCGATTGAACAAAACATGGCATCTCCTGGTAAAATCTATCCCCTTGACGTAATACACACAGTTAACTGCATCGTAGTACGGTTTTTCTGAAGTGTTAAGTTGCTGACTGCTGAGGACGCAAGGCTGGCACGCTTGAAGTTCGCCATTTTATTCACGATTGTTTATGTGTTTTGGGTAAAAAAAAACAAGACAAATGCGTGTTACTAGAGGATATGAAAAATTAGGAACATAAATTTCATTCATCTCTCCTCTTGCATTCACCGTTGCAAAAATTTCATTCACCCTGGGGTAAACCATTCACCCGGTTACGAAGCACTGCTCTAAAATACTCCGTCAGTGGCGTCGTTTTCAGCTCTTGAGAAAAACCTGAAGATTGTTAGTATGAGATTTTCCAGGTTTCAGCATGATGTATTTTAACAAACTTGCCAATGATGTAAAGGTCTTTGGACAATAAAGTAAATAACTACAGTATGCACGTCATTTCAGGCAAAACTGCAAATTTCAAAGCAGAAATTTTAAATCTAATGATTTTCTTTCAGAGTGAATGTTTTTTGAGAATCTAGTGATTTTTGCAGAGAAACCTGTGGCAGCACTGGGAATTTGTCTTGAAGTTTTCAGGCCGTTGCGGAGTAGGTTACAGCTTGCCTTAGTGCAGGGGATCCCAACCTGTGGTACGCGTACCAGTAGTGGTATGCGAAGGTCTTCCAGGTGGTACGCGAGTAACTTCCATTTTACACAAAAACTTGGATTTACAGCTTTCGAGTTTACGTATCGTGCTTTGTTTCTAAATAAATCATTTTTCTGCAGCCTGCAGTTCCTATTTTATAGCCACGTTATGACTTTCGTGCGCTGTTAGCAAATTCACGCCACGCATCGACCAACTGGTGGAATGTAAACAAAAATCTCACTAAATTTAGATATTATTCTTCTGAATAAACCAAGATTCGATCAAATTAGTTGTTCTGGAAGTAGTACGCGTTGACAAATACGGGGTGTCCAAGTGGTACGAGATCGTAAAAAGGTTGGGAATTTTGCCTTAGTGTATTGCGAGAACTAACGGAGCTTTTTGCGTGTGAAGGCATCTGAGCAATCGGTGGTAGAGTTCGGCTTTAAACTAAATCAGGGTTGTAGTGGGGTGGGAACGCCGTTACCACACCTCATTTTTTAGCACTTCACCCCTACCTGGGTGCATGGGCGTCGGACGGGGGCAGGGGGGCCACATCCCCCTGGATTTTGAAAATTTCGGCAAAAAAAGTTTTTTTAAATTTCGAGTGGGAAAAACCAAATTTCAACACTTTTGGCCCCCTCCCTGGAAAAATCCCCTTGTGCCCCCCCATGGAAAAAATCCTTCCGACGTTCATGCCTGGGTGTGCTTGTCCTCAATGCATGCGTAAAATCAATCCAAGTGCTTTTATTCATGAGAACTTGGCGCTTCAGCTGCGAGAAAGGTGCTCTCATGCTCTGTACCTGCAAGTTACTGTAGGCCTACATTCCCGGTGAAGAACAGACTGATGTGGACTTGAGGTTTGGCAAACGTCAAGAAACTGTAGCATACTTATTGAAAAACACAAAAACAAAAAACGAATTACAGCACCGATAATACTTACCCACTTTCACAAAAAATGGATAAACAGTTTTCGAAGGCATCCAGTTGGGGAATTTTTTTACAAAAAAATCGTGAGTTAATATTCATGTATCGCCAGCGCAAATGGATGCTCTCAAGTGCTTGTCTCTTCCGCCTCGTAAAATCGGCCCTGAACCTTGCGATTATTGGCAGGAAAATAGTGAATACGGTCAACGTCGCGCAGTGATCAGTACTTTTTCTCGCCGCTATTATGAAACGCACATTAGACATTACGCTTTGCAGGAAATCACGATTTGTAATTTTCAAGTGGTAGAGAGCCTCAACTGAAACCAATTACAACAAATGAACATTTTAATCGCTGTACGAAAAATCATGTGACAACCAAGAGAACGTAATCAGTAATAATTGCCGCTATTCTCAAAGACACTGGATCAGGGGTTCCCAACCTTTCTCTGACCATGTACCCAGGGGCGTAACGAGGGGGTACAATTCCCCGGGCGCCGAGAAGTCCCATCAATGTTACAAGTACTTTCTTCAATACAGTATATTTGCTTCCGAAAGACTTCAGGTTCGAACATGGGGGCGCCAAACTTGCTTCTTGCCCCGGGCGCCATCTAACCTCATTACGCCTCTGCATGTACCCCTTCAGCATTTCGACAGATGCGCATGTACCCCTAAAAGCTCTTGTGACAAAAGAGTGTGAGTAAAATATTGTGTAGTGTATTGTGCAACGTCTTCACACCCATACGCAAAGCGCTAGACTTTAAACATGCTTCGCAGTAAAGAGAAATACACAAAAGAAGATGAGGATATATATATTGCGGTAGTATAGAGTATATGCTTGAAGGCGCTAATGCATTTACTGTACTTTGATGAAATACAAGCTTTTAAGACACACGCGCGAATGCTGCCATCATAACTACAGTAAACCTCGGTTAACCCGGATTCGATTTGACCAGCAATTTTATCCGGTTTAGGCGAAGATCCGGATTAACCGAAGATGGTTGTTTCTATAGCCTGACGTCATTTCGGTACTGAGATATCGGTGAGAATCGTTTAAAA
>JGI24159J19872_10006165_pt1 | contig 15583 bp, 10 predicted proteins | sample Ectturendosymbi4_FD_19872 | JGI IMG/M metagenome (IMG submission 19872) | reverse complement strand
TTCTGTTTTGCAACCACTAGAAGTAATGCACAATAATATTCTACGAACTATTACATATAACAACTATAGATGTCATATTACACCTCTGTATAAATCTTTCAATATTCTGAAACTTCACGACATTTATAAATTAGAATTATCTAAACTGATGCATAAATTTCACCATGAAATGTTGCCAACATCATTTAAAGACTTATTTCTGAAAACGGCTGAAGTTCATTGTCATAATACAAGATATGCAACCAACCAAAACTATTTTATACCACAAGTTTCAACAAACGCTGGCAAAAAAACAATTTCTTAACGAGGAGCTACTCTTTGGGCAAATGTAGATCAACAATTCAAAGATAAATCCCATAACGCCTTTAGAAATCAATACCGANCATTTTTGTTGCTGCAATATGGATGAATGTCTGAAATAACTATACTACTGGATACATCTANTTAAATTTTGAATAAAAATAATATCACTACATCTGTCTTATCGTTTACGCATAAGTTTGGCATGCGTTTCGGATTGCTCGTATGGTTTATAACGTGGTGCTTGGCATTTTGTTCAGGCAATTGAAATATTTCCATGATCCTTATCTCAGGTCCGTTTCACCGTTTTACGCAATTGTGTCTTCGTTTACACTTTTGGCAATCGCTGAGATGTTTCATTTTGCTGGGACGCTTCGACTCGATAACCGCAAGGTTTTTCGGTGTCCCGGATGCAAGGTTTCACTTGTTATCTTTTTTTGTTTTATGAATAAGTACGACTTTATATCGTTAAAATGCTTGTTTCTATCCACGTCGCCGATAGCTTCGCCTCATGTGTGTTGGGGCGTGTATAATTGCCTCGAGTATGATAAATTCGCAAGTGTCTTTGTTTTATATGTGCGCTAGCCATGTCCTGTGGGCCTTGCGGCTGAAATCAATAAAACTGTCAAAACTGTCAAACTGCCAAAACTGCGCCCCCGCCCTGGTTACGGGCTGTGTGGAGCCAGCAGAACTAATTGAGATTGCTGTTGGAAATGACGTACTGTATTTTCCAGTTTGTAATTGTCGCAGCCGCAGCTTGTGTTCTAATATATTCATTTTAGTCTTGAGTTTGTTTGCTTTCTCTGCTCTTGTTTGTTTTTCTCTGCTCTTTGCTCTGCTTTCTCTGCCTTTCAAAGATTCACCCGAATGCACTGCTTGCAGATTTTAGGACTGAGGACGCGAAGTGTTGCGTGAAATCGATGTCCTATAAAAAAATTTGCCGAGTGATTCCGTTGTTTGTCACCTTTGTGGAGACAAGTTGCTTGAATTACTGTTGACCGTGAGGTATTCGCGGCCTCGTAGGGCTGCTGCTCCCGCGACACTCCCCAGAGGAAAAGCGGGTAGGAAAATGAATGAATGAATGTTTGTTTGCAAATCATAAAATAATTTCCTTTTTGAGCTTCTTTATTGCTGACCGCATGTTCCACAGTAGGTAGTATCGCAAAGCATTTGGGACTAAAGCTTTGCACAACAAAATTGGATGGCAGTAATATCGCATTATAGCGTGGCATAACTGCATATTTACCTAAATATGATATTCCTCTTTATCTGTTTTATCAAAAACTTAGAAAACAACATGAACTTGCAAATAACGGTAAAACGTATACATTTGTGGTAATAGGTACAGCATTTTGCCTCACATGGCTAATTGAAATATGCAAAAATTCAAAATCTCTCGCACTTAAACATGGTCTCCTCGAATTGTGGGCAAACTGCACCTCACCGACATGTTTTGTGTGGCTCTACTAGCAGCTTAATGCAATATCTCAAATTAATAGCGAGTTGTTGCTTCATATTTATTGTTTGTTTCATTTATCAATGTGTTTACACGAAAAATGCTGTTTTTTTGCTGCTCATGTTGTTATTTCGCAGCGTTTGCCACCAGGTTTCAAATCAAGGAGATAAATTAGTTCTTCTGGAGATTTTTATTATTAGCCGACGTTGTTTCGTCCATCTATTCAATAGGTTTGCCCTGAGGAAGCCCACTTGAATACGTGGGCGAAACGTCGGCTAATAATAAAAATCGCCAGAAGAACTAATTTATCTGCATGTTTACACGAGTTCGTAATGGTTGTTTACCAGGAAGTCTACACGATTTGATGACGAAAACAGTAAACCTGAAGCTCAAGTTAGTTTACTTAAGTTTCCAGAAAAAAATTAAAATTTTTCAAAGAGACATTTTGTCAAGAATATTCTGTCATTTTCCCAATGCAGAATGATAACGAATGCTTTTCGCGAAGAGGCAATTTTGGACCACAAAATGGCAGAATACAAACATACATTGTAAGAGAACTGGCGGAGTTCCAAGCCGGATTTGACTATTTGAGGAATGCAAACCATGCTTTGCATTCCTTATAAATCTATTCAGTGTTAATGCAGTCAGTGATGGCTGTCCTGTTCGCCAACCGTTTGTCACAAATTTGCTTATTGTAGAAATATCACTGACCTAATGACGCAAATGCAAGAAGATCCGGCTCTAAAAAAATTCACTCACTGCCACTCTACAGCTGAGTTCTGGCGAGAGATTCCAAAAGCAAATACCCAGAACTTAAAAGACCAGTGTATGACTCATTTCTGTATTTAGAGCGACATATTGGCGTGAATTTTTATTCTCTGTGATGAAGTTTGTAAAATGAAAATCGTGCAATCCTAACAAATGAGCACTTGGGAGAATTAATTCGCGCGGCTTTTACAACGCATTATCTAGATTTTCGGAGACTAGACAAGCAAACAAAAACCTAGTGTTGATAAATAATGCATTTTTTGTGTTTCACTTACTGTAAGTCAATTCTTTACCGTATTTGTATTGACACTGCAAAATGAGTTTGCGGCTCGCTAGTATGTTTGATTTTCTACAAATGACTCTTCTACTGAACAAGTTTGTCCGCCTAGTGCAGTACGTATATTTTAGTTTTGCTTTTCAAAATGATCGGGTCAGCGTGGTCCAACTGCAGGCCCACGGGCCACATGTGGCTCCCGGACGTAGGTGTTAAGACCCGCGAGCTTTCTTAGTGTTGATTGTGGTGTGTATGTTACAATAGGTAATTATAATTAGAACAAGCATAACATCTGTTAATAATAATGTACAATATTAACGGCGTTAGACTAGATTGCAGAGAGCTTCTAGAAATTAGTCAGAAAAGATAGGTTTCCCAAACTGAAAGATTTCGCACTAAAAGTGCACTCGATGTTTGGAAGCACATACCTGTGTGAGAGAAAAGTTCTACCATGAAGCAAATCAAATCTAAAAAAGAAATCGAATGTCAGACGAAACACTGGACCATTGTCTCCGACTTGCTACCACTGACATATTGGTATTGTTAAAGGAACGATAGTGCCAGAGAAGCCTCAATTGCAGGTATCGCACTTCTAGAGATTTGTAATAAATTGTTCCTTGCTAATGTGTAATAATTTCAACAACACGCTCACATAACTAACCTGTTTTCCCTTTACAATCTTAAATCTTGTGAATCTGTTGTTTTAGCCTACATCATTTTGTTGGAAGTGGCACGCTAGTTGTCACATTTTCGTAAAATGGCCCGTAGGACAAAAGTAATCGGATCACGCTGACCTAAGGTAAACAACAATGAAGAACTTTCGAAATATTTTACCCAAAAGTACTTCACTTGTGCAACGAAGAAGTTTTATACTCGCAAAACTTTACTATCCTGAGACAAACAGTCATTAGATAAATTGTCGCTTGGCAACAGTGAGAGAAACCTACAAGATTAGTAGAACTACTATACATTCCTCTTAGTTGCTGGTGACACAGCTTCGCATAGTGTTAAAATACACTGCGATTCAGGTTTGTGTGCGACTATTACGAGGACTGCAAGAACAAGAATGACGAAAACCAGCATTACGCCAATTGTTCTTTCGTTCAGTGTGCCGACGGTTTCAGTGTGGTAAGCACAGTGTTGGTAGCTTTAAGGTTGTTGCAACACGAGTCAAGAATGCTGAGCAAAATAATCTTTTGCATGGTGACATTACTGCCTATGCTTTAAGATCAGTAAAATATTTTTGGTGGGACAATATAACCACGGAGCTTGACGCTTGCTTCGTTGCATTTTGGTACGCAAGAGCTATTTCTGGGCCTAAAAGCTAAATAGTGGCTAATCATAACGACGGGCTGGAAAAAATGCCTATTTTGAAATTGTACCTTGTTTAAAAAAATATACAAACATAAATTTTTTGACTCGAGTCAATTTAATTCTCTTGGCTCGCTAAAGCTCTAGGTCTAGAAAATCAAAGGCACAGGACTCCCGCGCAAAGGCCACCACGTCATATTTATGTTTGTTTTTGCAGATCAACGCGAAAAATATATGCGACGGCAAAGTTGATTGCAAGGACCAGTACAACACTGACGAATGCAACTGCACGTTCTCATTCACCTGCGACAATAAGAAGTAAGCTATACACATTGCTATCCAACGATCAGTGTTACGCGATAACAGTGTCGTTGCCAACTGTACTTCCGTGGCCAAGCATCGCTTACTAGCAACAAAAAGTGCAAGTTGAAACGCAGACAATTGAAAAAGAAAGCAAATATTCGAATCTCTAACATTGGCGAGCGCATTTAGAACATCGCTGATCCTGGGAGGATAACTAGCCGTAATGGAGCTGGTTCTTGTATGCTTCGAACCTCAGTGCAGTTAAACAAGATTATCTCAAAAAACGGAACCATTCCACCAAGCGGCTATCATTTTACATTATAACAACCATAACAGGAGATATATTTCCATTAATGATGTCATAAAGCTAGAACATTTCTAATGATGCAAAACAGTAAGTTGTTGACTTCCCAACATTCAAACATACTTTCGTAAGAAATCATCAGTCGAAACAAGTACTTAATTTAGATCACGTTAATCTCCGAATTTTACATTGGTCAGAACACCACAACAACGACATAACCGTTATTGGTTACACAGTGTTTCAGTCAGCATCAACGAAGGTATAGATCAGTGGATCTCAACCTTTCATGGTTTGTGGCCCTTTTCTTAAGACTCTCAACACTTGTGGCCCCCTGCTCATTAATAAGGTTTTGCAATTTCACGGCAGAGCTATTTAGTATAGGACCAGTGGCGATTCTCGAATGAAAAAACTGGGGGGGCCACTGCGGGCCCAAGGAAAAAAGTAGGGGGGCCAACATAAATGTCTCTCCTGCATGGTGATTTTCCGTTATAATGGAGATTGATTTGCTATGATTAACCCTATCAAACCCAATATATGGGTTTGTAAACATCGTCGGAACCGTCGCCAGAAAGTCTTCAAATCCTTTAAAATTTTGCAGGCTCAAAGTTATCTGCTGTATATGTCAATCAAACGAACGTGAACGTTAAATTAACCACAAAACTGGGGGGCAAGCAGGGGGCCATGACCCACCCAGGCCCCCCCTTTGAATCTCCATTGTAAAGAACTCTGCTCGTGGCCCCCGGAGAACACCTCCGTGGCCCCCAAGAAGGGCCAAGGGCTCCGGTTGAGAAAACCTGGTATAGACTATAAAGCTAATGCTGCAGATTCGTTTATTTGTATGGTTGAGATGGTTGTGATTTTTCTTTTTTTGTGACAAAACGGTTGCGGGTAATTGTCCAATATTTCCGGGGACACAGCCACATGGTAGACATTTTGCTCTCGTCTAGTGCGAAACAGCCTGCGTAAAATTGTAATCTGTCTAGTGATAGAACATTGTAACTCGGAAATACATCTTACTGAAACAAGGTTTCTTACTTTTATTGAGGCTTTGTTACCAAAAGGTTTGTTGCGAGAACCTATTACTCACATTACTCACATGTCGCCGAAATATGCGGCATTTAACGTGTGCTCTACGTATCTATACGTTTTGCAATCTGTGCTCGAATTGGCTATTTAACAAAGGTCATCCAGACAGTGACGTAACTAGAGTTTTGAGCCAGGGAGAAACATTAGTTGAAAGGGGCCGACTGGACACGGTAGGGGGCCATCCAGACAACACTCAGAAAAAACTTGAGAAATGATGATGAATGCGGATGTGGATAACTATACTAAAACCCTAAATCACCGCAAAATACTCCGAAAAATGCAAAAAAGAACAACCTGCTGAAAACCGAAAGATTACTAAAACCGAAATATAAGCAAATGTGGAAGCCCAATTGTTACATTTAGCTTGCCTGGGGGACGGTTCGCCCCTCTGCCCCGAGTCAGCTGCACCACTGCTTCCAGTTATTTCCTCTGAAAAAAAATGGTTAACGCCGTTTTTCTCAGGTGCATTCATCAAAACGACGTGTGTGATGGCGTGGACGATTGCGGTGACGACTCTGACGAAAGGAATTGTTCAACGGTTGCATGCAGCAACGGAAATCGAGTGTTGGAAGTAGAAAGATGCGACGGAGTGGATAGCTGCGGTGACTCGAGTGATGAATGCAACTGCACAGACACTTTTCATTGCAAAAATGGAAGGTAATGCGGATCAAGTCGTAGCCAGGAAAGAAACTGCGAATGGGTAAAAAAACTGCAGTTGACAATATAGTCATTTTAACCGGTTGTGATGCAATGAGGAATAAAAACGTGTTTGCCAGTATCCACTACAGCTGCAACTAAATACTTCAAACTGGAAAACTTTGTAACAGATGAACAACAAATACGACAAACTTATGAAGAGACATCGTTTCGTCAATAAGCGTAGTAACCTTCACTTTTCATGTTGTTTCCGAAATAGTTTTGTTGTCGAGGGTACCATGCAGGTTTATTTGTTGCAGATGTATTCAGTTACACTTCATATGCGATGAAGTGGACAACTGCGGAGATTCAAGCGACGAGTGCGAGTGCAACGGCGTATTCAAATGCGAAAATTTTCGATGCATAACGTCGAAGCTAGTTGGTGAGAACTAACAGAAAAAGGAGCGAAATTTCAAAAAAAGCTGAACGTGTCGACGAAGTGGCTTACCTTCAGAACATGCGCAGATTTTTGTACTCTGTTATTTAGGGAACGGTATTGACGACTGCGGCGACAACAGCGATGAAAAAATATCGGTAACAACGCTTGCTACCGACGTTGCTTCCACTGCAGTTCAGAATCTTACATTTGAATGCAAGAATGGGAAACGTGTATCTGCCACAATGCTTTGCAACGGAAAAGATGACTGCGAAGACGGCACGCGAAGTGACGAATGCCGTTGCAACGGTACTATCACCTGCACAGAACAGGGTGGTAAGTTCCAAAAAACTGACCATAATCGGACATTTCAACCTCAAGATTAGCATTTTTGCATTGATTGATTGCTAATAACTCCATATTGACAGCAGAAAGTTTCATTCAAAGCATCGCTAAGGCGCTTATACAGCATAGTTCAAACAGACTTTGAGTTGGGGGTGATTAAGAGACATGGCTTGTAATATTAAGGTAGCTTACCGTTTGTCATCATCCAAAAGGACACCTATGGACGGCAATCTGTTGCTGCCTCCATATTTTGAAAAATGTGTGGTGGTTGATATCCAAATTAAGCGCTATTGGAAGCAATGGTAGAACATCTGAACGAATTGTATTTTAAAGGAAACTTGAAGCAGCAACTATTGTCTGAAAAGCACATGCTAATGATATGACAGGTACAATGTTGCACTTCCGAAATCTTGACAAATACCGTCAAGGTATATACGTCCGAACTCCCTAATTGATGTAGCGTAGCCTACACAGTGACATCATCTTAACAGTCATGCAGGCATTCGCACTGAACACGAATACTTGCTGCTGTGGTCCTAAATGCGGCCCACAACCCTACGTAGCCTATGTCTTATTTGATCACATACAAAAAAGGTCTGCATTCAATATTTGGGAAGTATACGGCGCAGGGGCGGAGCCAGACATTTTCATTTGGGGTGGGCACTGGAGGGACCAGTTTTGCAACAAGGGGAGCTATCAATGGTCTGTGTAGGACTTTCAGAAAGAGACCTACAGAAAGAGACCTAATTTTGGGGAAGCCACTGGGGGGGGCAGGAAAATTTTTGGGGGGGCAGTGGCACCCCCTGGCACCCCCCTAGCTCCGCCCCTGATACGGCGTATACCCTGGTATAGTAAGTTCTTGAAAATGAACTCGTGTTGAACGAAGCAACTGAGCAAGACATAAGCAATCGTTAAATTAGGACGAAACGAATAGTTAGCGAAATGTGCAAAAGATATCGACTGGACTGAATTCGCAAAGTGAACTGTTTTGTTCAGGTCAATGCATGAAAGCAACAACTTGCACCCATCTAAACGACATGAAGCAGTGCGAAAACCGAGGAGGAATCATTTGCGATGACACATGTATAAGTGCAGAGCAACTATGTGATGGAACTAACCACTGCCTAGACAAATCTGATGAGGTGAATATCTGCAGAAGGGTTAAGAACATTCTTCTTCAAAGCAGTTTCTTGTGCAATCACTGGCATGCACATAATAGCATAAGGTTCATTCACTTAAGGACCTCCAGGGAAGTACCCATCTAACCAATGAGTTAAGACGGCCCGGTTTCCTATTGGTAAGCAAAATACGAAATTTGAAACCCTTTCAGTTGCCAACATCTATATTTATAAAAAGTCTCTGTGTATTATAACCAGGGCTGCCATACCGTCCTTATTTCTAATATTTGTCCTTGTTTTGCAGTAGTACGTCTTAGAAAATAGTAGTGTCCAAATAAGGAGTTGAGTCCCAAAATAACTTGAGTCCTTATTTTTTCTTATTTTCTGTAGCATAACAATTTTAAATAAGCAATATCTGACCGACCATTAGTATCTTGTCGTAAACATTTTGCAATCAAGGTTTTGGGACATCATGAAATTGGTGTAGCATAATATTGCAGCACAGAGACCTAGTCAAGTCAAGTCATGCTTGCGCTGTAAGTAGCCTACTCAGCAATAAAACACATTTCAATCGACAAAGCTTGAAACAAACAGCACAGGTTGGGCGAAAGACGGCTAAAGCAGTCACTTAATAATCAAGCCTAGCCTACATTCAATGAGTGTCAAGTTTCAATATTACAGGTGAAGCACAAAACATCAGTAACATTTTAATATTATTAGAAAGACAACCAGGGACGGACTTAGGGAGCGCGGGGCCCTAGGCCATCTTAGTTTTTGGGGCCCCACGCAGGTGTCACCTATTTGGCCGTTTGTCTGAAAAGCGTGAGTGTATGCCCCTCTTATGTGTAGTGCCCCCTCAAAAATCTATCTTTTGTGGTGCTGACGTTGGTTTTGCGATTGCCTGAGATCTTCAACTGATTAAAGTCTTTCCTACATTCTTCTCAAGAACAAATGGCAATGCGATCTTTTCTTGGAATTTATAGCTCTTTTGTGTAGTTCAGAAGTTCTCTTCGCTTCATTTTCGTGATTTCTAGTGTTTTTATGGTTATTTTTTGGGTATATACATTCTCGAGCGGGACCGTTTTGCCGCCCTCGAAAATGTTGTAAGCTTTCGATCTGATTAGCTGTACGTTAACTCCTTTGTTATAGTAACCACATATTTTAATGACTAAACAAATAAAATTCATCCAGTGGACACAGGGATTATTTATGCCGTTTTTAAGCTGTTGTTTTCCAAGCAATGCAAAATATAGTGTTTTAATCCTCTACGCTATAGGCTGATGGTAAGCAGCATGAAGACAAGTTTTGCACAACGAAGTATTGTCGCAACACCATCAGCTAACCCAGGGTGGTCCAAGACTGCGAGCATGAAGGGCCACATTGCGGTTTGAGGAAAAATTTGCGGGCTGCAAAGAGAGGAACTCCAATGCCATTAAAAGACTCGTTTGCTGTTCTAATAGACCTAATTTTTGCTGCACGCCAAACGCAATTTTTGATTCTATGGTCATTTTTAAGTTTTTTTGTTTGTTTGTTTGGGACTCAAAATAGAGATTTTCTGCTAGAAAAAAGATGCACAACAAACCAACAAAATAACAAAACAATTTTTTCTTGGTTTTGGTGATAAAGTCAATGTCCGCTTTAATTTCCGAAAAAATAATCATTTTGCTGTTTTACCGTAGGATAGATAGGCCCGTAACTAGGGGTGGCGCAGGGGGCGCGAAGCCCCCTAGAACATTTTTTGACCTCCTTGTAAAAATGTGTTGGACATAGTTTAAAAGCATTNGACATAGTTTTAAAAAATTGGGCCCCTCTGAAAACTCTTCGACTCCATGGTGTCCCAAACTAGTTACGGGCCAGGGACAGATAGATCACATCTCGCGTTTGCGCTTTCCGGAATTACTAAATGGCTTCACGGGTAAGTGCGTCATTGCGACCTTAGAACATAGAGCATCAATTGAGAGTAGAAGAATATTCTTGCAAAAAGGAGTTAAAAGTGGTTGCACAACTGTAGGAAAAACCGCTGAAGTCACTGATTTCGCACAGGCTTCCTTCCTTGTTCAACCTGTCCCTAGCAAAACAAAACCCGGATATTGCGAAGCAATCCGCAATTTCCTAATTTAAACTACAATCTTGCAAATTTTACTGGATATCGGTTTTTGCAGCATTTAGCTGGACCTTTATTTGTTTTTAGAAATGTTCCAATTGCAGCAATGGACAGTATATCCTTTCGAAGAACTTTTGCAACAATATAACTGACTGCAGTGATCAAAGCGATGAATGCGAATGCAATGAAAAAACTTTCAGGTAAGACCAGTGGGTTTGGGGATTAAACAGTTGCATTCCACGAAGTACCTGTTGTTAGACGCTTTAGTGGGACTAGCATAGTGACTTTTATCTTTATAACTTGTTCATAGCCCAAGATTTACCTCGCCAGATTTGCTTTTTGAGCAGAAGGAGAGATTTGTCTTTTTTCAGGGAGTGGAGTCCTTGATTTTGAACAGATTGTATTTAATATAATACATTCCGTACGTTATTGGAGAACCTTGGGCAGATCCTAATTGTGCTGTTTTTGATACATCAGCCTCACATGGGCAAGCTGCTGGTCAAAGCCAAAGGTCATTGAAGCATATTTCTGCTGATGTTGATATTTCCATCTAACGTTAAAGCGATTTGATCCTCTTCGACATTAAACAATGCAATAAGCGTTTATGTGCCGGTCATCATTCAGGCTAACTGCCTTTTTTCCGATGCCATATTAAGACAGAATTTAGGCTCGTGTGTTCTTTCCGTGGTTTGTTCAAGAATCTAGGTATCTGTGCAGAACCTGCTTTTCAGCATTTTATTAAAAAATATTAAAAATAATCCATTCCAGACATAACTTCGGAAACACATTGTCGCTTGGCTTGAACGTGATAGTCTTGTTATATGGAACAAACGGAAGACACCAGTGTACAAACTGATGGATAGTATTTCGAAACGGACAATTAACTTCAACACATGTAGAAATAATTTGCCAGGTCAAAGCCTNAGCGACAAGCATTGTAGTTTCGAACAAGGTTTTGTCTGCAACCAAATAAGTTTATCTGGTAATAATCCATAACTACAATATCCAAAACACAATTGCCGGTTGAAAAAAGTAGCCTAAGGGTGGCTAATTTAAACCTTAGCCTACTACTGACAACATAAGCTTGGTAGTAAATTGTTGTGTCATACAACTTGGTACGTTACAGGTGTACGAATGGAAAATGCATCTCCAAGAAAGAGACTTGTACCGGAAATGACGCATGTGGAGACTGCAGCGGGGAAAGAAACTGTCCCCTTAAACCTCATGCGTAAGTAATCAACGTTTTGGTGTCGAGTGACACTTGACTGAAAAGAGGAGCAAGTTTAACTCTTTCGTCGAAGAACGAAAATTGTGTCAAAAATAGCCTAAACGGCAAACCGATTTACTCCTTTTCAAACGAAGCTTCTTTAGTTTCAAGACCCTGGTAGTCTCATGCATTGTTGTACACCAAATGTGTTGCATGCTAGGAGCTGCAACTATGACCAAGTTTAAGATATTTAAATCTAAAAAAGCAGATTGCACTCCACAAAAAGGATTGATGCGAACTAGAGTTGGGGGACGAAGTTTATAGCGGGGGTCCGATCTAGATACACTACTACCTGCTTCATGATTGATTGATTGCAATGACGCCATGAGCGATCATTCAACGTTGAATTGCCCTTTTTGCACAATTTCTAAAAGGGTTAAAATGCAAAACGTGTCCGCAGTCTGTGTTTTTCGCAGATATTTCAAATTTTTTATCAGTGCTACTACTTCTGTAAAGCCAAGATATTGGTCCCGGGCCAATCTCTTCAAACATTCAAGCAGTTAGCGTTAAATGATAAATTTTCTATTTTACAAAAAGGTTGGATGGTAAAAGCTGGGAAATCAGCCATTTTACAAGCTCTACTTAGGCCTTTTAACTTCAATGTGTAAATCACATCACCACGTCCAACTCGAGGCCACTTGACTATCTCTATAAGTAGGGGCCCGACTAGGGGAGCGAGGGGGGCACTGCCCCNGGGCGGCACTTTTTGGGGTGGCGACACTTTTGGTGAAAAGAAGGAATAGCAAATGGTCTTTCACGAATGAACCTGAAGTTAGATTTAGGTTTTACATTTTGGTTAAGGTTGAACCTACCATGGGCGCAATTTTGTTGTAAAATGTGGGGGGACAGCTTGGTGTGAAACCAATATAGTCATCGGTTCGATGCAGAAGTCACGTTTTTCATATACAGATTCCCAATCTTATTTCTAGAGGTGTTTTGAGAGCAACACTAACCACGCTTTGTTTTGTCCTGTGGATTATTTACATATTAATATGCTTAAATTTGTTGCTGGACACGATATTGTAGTTCAGCCTGTTTCCATTAATATCGTATGTGAATGTAAACAAACACAGCAATATAGTAGAATACATCATTTAGGTTTTATCAGAGCTGTCAGTTAGAGTGCACAAAATGCTGAATCGCATTGGTCGCACGTGATATCACTCTTACAGTGGAACACTTCAGTTTTCAATCATTTTATAAGAAGTGTGGGTTTACAGCGCGATTTGATGTTTTGTTCAAGTCGCTTAACGTTGCAAAGACGATAAGTATTTTGCTTGCACATTTCCGTTTTTTGAAAAAGCCACAAATATTTTTTATGCTACTGGGCATCATGCATGCAGCCCCACCCCTACCAAAATTTAGCCTAAAATTAGCGTAGCCTACTTCACAAAGTGATTTCAATCTATTTTTACTGTTGGTGGGTGGAGGATGCATCCTTTCAATCTCTTCTTGTTGGCCCCTGCCTAGATGCACACACAGAGTTGCAAAAGGGCCTCATTTTCAAACCTGAACCCGGCCCGAGCCCGAAATAACAAGCTCGTACGCGGCTCGAGCCCGACATTTATTTTTGAAGCCGATTTAGACCCAAAAGCAAAATTTACCGAGGGAGTTAAGATATGCGCAACTGCGGAGTATCAAAAAGCGTTGCGCGCATGGGTAGTTGCAGGTACACGGTTTACCACACCAAAAATAGCAACCATCTTTACCAAAATATTGGCATAATCTGACACAAATGTAGCATGTTAGTCAACGATAATACTGCGGAGTGTGGAATATAATGTTTCTCAAGAAAAAAAGAAACTATCACGAAACCATCTACGAAGGTGCTATGGGGATTAAAGAAACTTTCTAGGATAGCTCCATAGATATGAAAAGCCGGCTTGTAGGCTTCTGAAACAAGCCAAGAATGGAGTGAGTGATTGATCTTTTCGACGCAACGCCATCTCGTGCTAATTTCCTCACCGTTGTCGCCTTCTCAAAAACAGTGTGAGACTAACCCCAGCGGAAAATAAAAGAACGCAGCTGTGGTTGCAAACAGAATTAGCTGAAGAAAAATCACAATCACTTCATTCACAGAAATTACCGCGGTGAGCACAATAAATCTACGTCACGAAAGAAAAAAATCGTGCAGGTTTTTTTAAGGAAAATGTTAGGTACCCGGTATGGATCTGTAGGGACCCGATTTCTCTGATTCTAGGGACCCGATTTTCTTTTATTCTAGGGGCCCGATGACAATCTTCTCTGATTCTAGGGACCCGATTTTCAATTCTAGTTCCCCGAATCGGGTCCCTAAAACACCTTGAAAAACTCTGCTTAATGTCATACAAAAGTTTTGTATGCAGGCCGGAAATATTTAGACAAATTTTAGCCCGGCCAGACTTATAACTCTGCACCATGTCAAATGTTTTATTCTAAGAGTTCAACTTGCATAACGACACAAAAATATATTTGAGATTAAATCAAAATGTACAACGGTAAATTAGCAAAAAAATACCAAATTTCTTCTTCAACACGAAAAGAATGTCCAACAAATCTAGGTGTAATGTATCTGTAAAGCAACTGTTTCGCACGTGGATGAAAACATTGCTGCATTATGCAAATCAAAGTAAATCAGATGACGTACGAACCAATGCATTCAGCACAAGCACAAAGTGTAAGAGTCAAGGAAAAATATCTTTTGGATTTGTTGGTCACCATTGTCGCGACATTACAAGAAGTTAGGTTAAATGTATATTTTATTCTTATTTCCGAGTCAAGTCCCTGCGTTTTGAACCACAGGTCGATATACCGTTAGGTAAATACTGTAGGCTACTTCTTTATTGTTTTGGCTTGATCCTGTTCACTGATAGTTGAAAACAGTCNTTTTTGCCTTCGGCAAAAAGCTTCGCAGAGATTTGCCTGAAAATCTAACTCTCTGACATTATATGCACTAGCATCATTAAATTATTCTTTGGCAGTTTCTGAATACGTGACAACCAACGTTACAGCAAAGCCAGTTACATTTCTGCACGGAAAACATTATGGCTGTACTGTGGTCTTTCACATGTGCAGCTGTAATACTTTCACTGTTACAAAAAAATAACCTTTCTAACAGTGTACCACACAGGGTAAAATGTCGGACAGAAGCATTTGAACATCTTTCACTGTCTCTGGAAACTTGAAAAATGCTAAAAATTGTTTTATCGAAACTAAAATCGATGAACTAGCAGAATCAGTCATACCACACAAAACTCTGTTTGAACATCAACTTGGCTATGTATGGCAAACCATCTAACATGAAAAGCTCTTCACACAAAACGTGACAAATATCACTTTTAGTTTTGAAACCTCTCCAAATGCAAAACGTAAAGAGAAAAAAGTGGCCGGGCATGGCATATTACGTCCCCCCCGTCTGAAAACGTGGGGGGACACGTCCCCCGTGTGCCTCACCAAATTGCACCCATGACAGTAACGCTAGGTCATATATATTCAGTCCCGGTCGCCACGGGGGAGCTTTGGTGGGTTTAGCCATCCAAACAAAGCTCCAAGACCCCTTAGATTGAAATATGAAACACTAAATCAAATGCAGTTTTTGTCAATTTTTAGAATGTCAAGCATCTCTGCACAAACGTAAAGCCCCCTATTGAAGACTATCTGGCGACGGTTTTGACGATATTCACAAGCCTATGTTGTATTTGATAGGGTTACAGCAAACAAACTTTAGCCTTGCGGCAAGCTTCTGAGGAATCTGCCTGCTTTCTGCTTTCATTCTTCTTCGACGATTAAAACTTGCAAACGTATCTATTTTTCATAGTTAAAGGCCACAAAGATGGCGGCAAGTAAATCAGTCATAGTTTATTGACGGGGAAACTAGTTTCGCGTTTTCCAACGCA
>JGI24159J19872_10006164_pt1 | contig 15584 bp, 7 predicted proteins | sample Ectturendosymbi4_FD_19872 | JGI IMG/M metagenome (IMG submission 19872) | reverse complement strand
CGGTGCGAAGCTTTGCGCACATGCCACTCGGGATTTCCGATCGCATCAATAGCTTAAAAAACATTTTAAGTTGAGACTGATAAAAAAAAACCTTCTACATAACAGCACAAATTTTAAAAGTTCACCAAAGTAGCGGTAGTGAATAGCGGTAGCGATAGCTCGCCACTATTTTTGTTCAGTAACGGGAAGAGTAGCGCTGCTATTATTTTCAGCAAATAGCGGTAGCGATGCTATTTTCAAAGTAGAGGTTGTCCACCTCTGTTGTTTGACCATTCTCTTCAGTACTGCACACACAGCGCAAAACTTGCGTTCATAAAGGCGATTGTTAGCCTGCAACAATCGACTCACAAAGCCAAATGGACTCTATATGGGCGTTTCAGCAGTCTGTGTTTCATGCATATGTACATGCACTGTAAAATAATTTTTCCTATAGCTATATCATAACTGTTCAATGACTATTTTTTTCAGATCACGTTTTTTCTTTAACAACTTTTTACCAAAAATTTCAGGGTTAGGTTTTTCAAAATAGATCCTACGTGTGTAAAACAAGACCAAAAATTTTTTTAAATGCAGCAAAAGGAGCGGTAGCGATAGCTCGCTACTGTATTTATTCAGGAACGGGTGCGGTAGCACCGCTATTAAATTTAACAATGAGCGGTAGTGACGCTATTAATAAAGTAGCGGTTGCCCACCTCTGTGCGCCACCACAGATTTAGGGACTTTTGGTACCGTTCTAGGGATTTTTGGAGTTGCAGTTGTGAGAGCCTTGCCCTCTGGGGTGGCTATTGCCAGTTTGCCACTCAGTCACTAGCAGTGAAGTCATCACGTGTGGCAGTACCGCACGTGACGACTCCCGTCCTGTCTTCCCTGCAGTGACGTAACTGGAGGTTTGAGCCAGGGGGAAAAGCTTAGCTGAAGGGGGCCCACTGGTCACCGTAGGGCAGCGCTCTTCAACCGGTATACATGGTGCACCCTAGGGTCGGGTGCACCAAAATGCGTGGGGTGCACCACTACCAAAGGGTTCACAAGAGAGAAGAGTCCATCACAAATTTGTCACACGGAAACACTAACAGATACTTTTTACAAAAACTTTCTGTTAGCAAAAATGAACCATTAAATTCACCAACCAATGACTTTCAGGATTTAACCTAGACTTTGCACATTCGACACATTCTGAAGTGTGGTGCGTAAGCATCAGATCATGTCAAGCTAATTGTTGTAATTAGTTCATTTATATATTTGTGATTCGTAAGCAACAGACAATGAGCCATTATATCATTATCAACTGAATTATGTAGCTGAGTTGCTGAATTAGGGTACTTGCTTAGTAGGCCAGGGTACTTACAGACATGGGGCCTGGGCACAATTAGGTGGAGTACACAGGGGATGTGTCAGGTAAATACTATAGCCAGGGTGCATGAGTTTTACTTTGTCAAAAGATCTTTGTGGGTGCACCATAGCAAAAAAAAGTTGAAGAGCACTGCCGCAGGGAGTCCAATAGCCAAAACTCAGAAAAATGTTAAGAATTTATGGTTAATCTCTGGATGTTGTGGATGTCCATACTACATAAAAAAACGCAAACACCCCGAAAAACACAAAAAATAACACTAAAGAATTCTAAATATCAAAATGTCAACTGAAGGGGGCCCAGTTTTTACATTTAGCTTGCCAGGGGGTGGCTTGCTGCTTGTCAGTTACACCACTGGTTCCCTGGTTAACAAACTGGGAGGCAGTGCCTAATAAAACACACAGTTGAAGTACTGGGTTTTTGGTCTTTTGTTGTTTGTAGAAAATTTAACAGGTAAAAAATAGATGTATTGCCTAATATGGTACAGTATGTGTGTGACACCTGTGAAAGTTATTAGGCTAGAAAGCAACGTTTCTCATTCATTACGCTTTGAACCACCAACTCAGCCTACACAGTACATAGTTGTGGCCTACAGTACTGTATGGTAAGTCTAGATGTCGCAACAGTTGGTAGGTTTGACTTTAAGTGTAAGCTATGTACAACACGTAATGCCAGATTAATTTATAACTTATATAAGCCTTAAGTTTGACCTTTTCTTGGCCATAGTGACTAGTGTCCCAAGACTGTCTATGCAACACAAAATTAACAAACCCAATCACCAAGGCAGCATTTTCTGTTGTGTTCTGTAAGCTGGACCTTTTAAATATTTACTGCTATGTTTTCTATTTTGTTCCCATAACACTTTACAAATGGATGCAATGTGTAAGGCTTAGGCCTACTGAGTCACTGTCATGACAAGCTGGTAATCAAGCAAGCCTAGGGTTATATTCTCAATTCTGTAGTCAATATGTCAGATCTTGTTTACTATAGGCTAGTGCGTTGTCAGTATTGATGGTCACCTTTTACAAAATATTTTTCAACCCAAGATCCAACATTTCTATTTTAAGCTTAAGTTAAAGTCAATACCCATTACTATTTAAAAAGCAATAATACAACAGCCAATATTTAAATTACTATAATACACATTACTAAAAGTGCAGATTAGAAAAGATGTAAATGGCACACACATTCTAATAGAACATTAGTGCTCATATCATATTTCATAAAATAAATATATTTTCAAGTAGCTCATATTTCTTGAAGTAGATGCAGATGTTGCAAATGCCTCTGCCACACTGGGTGCAGTGCTTACCAAGCTTTTCTTGTAGCATGGCTTCTGGTCAAGGCAAACGAAATTCAAAGGTCTGCACCCACTCATCTGAATTGGAAACTTTGAAACATTCTTCAGATTGAATGTCAATCAATTAAGCAAAGTTGTCTTAAATGCCTTGGTATGACCATAACAAAATGAAACTAAAACCCATTAGCACCACAGCAAACACATTGCGAAATGCCATTAGGTACTTATATTGTTTCAAGTGAGATAAAATATATGCCCTACTCATGGTGTAGACAGAATACTTTGGATGTTATGAAAAAATCATGCTTGTGGTGATAAATGGTTAAAATTTTGAAATGAATCCAAACAACAACGCAGGGTTTTGCAAATCATTTTGCTAACATTTTTAGTGCAGTTCCATGTTCATTTGCAAAATCATAAGACTTCTTAAAATACTGTTAATATAAATTTATTTGTAAAAGTCCATATTGTGCATGAACAAGTTTGTTGTGTACCTCACTTGTTTGGATTTAGCCACATACAAACTATTTTGTATTATAGGTTCATTTGCACATTCCCAGTTAAATTGTTCAGCGGATTGAGCACGTACTACCAAGACTGGGTTCAATTCCCAGTTGGGTCATGATGAAGACTTGAAAAACAGTACTTGTGGCCTGTCCAGCGTTGTGCTTGGCATTGATATGTAGGTGCAAGTCAACAGTTCATGCATGGTGCTGCAATTACTGCAAAAGCAGTTGCATGGCCCACAGCACAAGCAAGTGGAGATGGGCACCATAACTACTCATGACACTCTGAAAGGAGTACAGAAACCAAGGATAAATGAAACTGAATTGATTTACATATATGGCTAAGACTCGTGGTGCATATCACAGGGTTTGTCAAAGAACATAAAAATTCTTAGTCATAGCACATCGCAAGGTAGACTGTTTTTTGGTGTATGCAAGAAACATTGAAAAGGAACAAACACTAAAACAGAACACGAGCAAGTAACTGCATCAACTCATCAAATAGTCACAACACATGGTGGGATAAAAATATAGGATTGCAAAAAGCATGAGACATGTGAAATAAGCAGATAAACAATTAGATGAGGATGCGCACTGCTGAACAAGAACATACCAGTTGTTTTTAATCAAGTTATCAAATGATTATGAAACAGGGTAACTTGATGCTGACAAGTTCTTATGTTTATGGGAATATAATACAGAGCTCGATAGGTGGTGCTATAAATATGTGCTTACAAAAAACAATGACGAATGATTGGCTGCAAGCATCCAGTACGCTTCTTGATTTTGCTTTCAAGAAAGCTCAATGGAATAGTTTGCTTTCAAACATTTGTCTGGAGAAAAGTACAATGTATATACTTTGTTGTTAATATCTGCTAGCATGTACGTCTAAACATCGGTTTCCATGAGCAATGCTCATGGAAGAACGCTATTTTGCCTCCATGACCAATGGTCATGGAAGAATGCTATTTTGCCTCCATGGGAGAATGCTATTTTGCCTCCATGAGCAATACTCGTGGAAGAATGCTATTTTGCCTCCAAAAATGCATTGTTTCAGTTGTATCAGCATCGTCACCACACCTTTGGGTGGTCTAACATTAGTTTTTGCTCAACACTATTTATGGTGGTTGCAGGTTCCTTTAAACAATTAAAACATGTGTTCAGTGTACATCAGCAGTAGGCATCATATGAGTGCTTAACTATTTCACAGTGTTTCAGAAGTCGTGTCTGTATTAATGTTCAACTTCAATGTCTTTCAGGTCAGCACCATGTCAGGTACATCCGTCAAAGCAAAAAGTGCAGAAAACGAGTCCTTTTTATCAAACTGCATTGATTGTGTTGTTCAAAAAGTGGTAAACAGTTCTTACTATAAAATGCGAACTCCAGTCAAAGTTCTGTGTTTGTGGTCTGGAATACTGGTTATTTCTGGCATTAAAGTTTTCTTTGAAATTCCACCAAGTTTTTTCTCACACAAGCGAAACTTCCTAAACATATATTTTGTCAAGTGGTCTTGGTTGTGGACTCTGGTTCTCATGGGACCTTACATGATTGCAACATCATTTGTGTACGGTTGCACGATGTGGAAACGAACTGTGTTGTGTGCTGTTGCTCGATTAGCAATTGGAACTTTGGTGTGGTACACGTGGGTAAATGTCGTGTTTCATTTTGTGGAAAATTTAACAGGAGTCTGTCTGGATGCCAATGGATTGCCAAAGTTGGCGGTTGTTCAAAAAAAAGACTGTCTGCTTCTGAAAAGCGGTCATATTTGGGACGCGATAGATATATCCGGGCACGCGTTTTTGTTGACCTATTGCGTTTTATTTTGCAAATCGGAACTGGATATTCAGACAAACTGGAAGTATATTCCGACTCACGCAGCGTCTCACCTTCCAATTGGATCAAAGGCTTTGTCCAGTGTCAAAGGGAAGTATAAACTAACTTTGCCGGCTGTGCAATTTTTGTTTTTATCAAATGTTGTCCTGGGATTTCTGTGGGAAGTGATGCTTGTAACGACATGCATTTATTTTCACTCATTTTACAGCAAAGCCTTCGGTGCTGCTTGTGGTATAATTTCGTGGATGATGACATATAACGAATGGTACAAGCATAAACTGTCACCAGGCCAGCCTGGGGAAGGGCCGCTTGGTGGCATACTTTTAGCGAAAAAGAAAAATTTTAAAAGTCAATAAATTCATGTGCCGCTAACGAACTGTGCCATAAATGCTTTTTCGTGACATACCAGTGATTAAATAAAATTTAATTCGGCGCATCTCGAGATCCACTAGAGCTCTTCTATATCAAAATTTGTACCCTGCGAAAGTACTGGTGGTGTTTGTCTGGATGTTATTATCCGTAAAAGTTGCCAGATGTACGACGTGAAGTGCCAGCAACCCTTTCATTGACTGTACGCTTCTTACGGTGTGATAGCGTTAGTTCTATTGGCGTTGGTTAATTCACTTCATCCTTCAAATCCATCTGCATTAGCCAATACTGAGCAGCAAAAAAGCACGTTTGGATGTAGATACTTTTATTGTCTGTGGAGAATAAAACAATAAGGAACGGCGGCTTTTCGTTTCAGAGGCAGCAACAGCGCTAAACGCACTTGTCATTTGCAGAACCCTGCATTGATTTTTAGGCCGCGCCTGCTTTTTGCGAAACCTGTTGAGACGTAGTATCGGTGGGGCGGGAAAAGAAGCGCCTCGCGCGCAGCTCGAGGAAAGGTTGCTTGCAGAAGACTCAAAAAGCGTGACGAAGAAACCTGAACGATACAGAACAAAGGAAACTAAAATCAAAAACGAAACTTTGAAGTCGAAAAACCCCGTGTGACGTACAAAGAGGCATGCTCGCCTTAAATCAGAGATTGGAGCGCGGATTTACTGGCAGACATCAAAGCTGTTTTTTTTCTTGATGTTCATAAACTGAATTTGATCTATGACCTTGCGTTTTGCTTGTGCAATACAATTGTAAACAAAATCCGATCCAAAGCGCGGTTAATATTTGTTTCAATTTGGCTTGTGCTCATGTCGTTGGTGAAATTTTCTTGCATCGTAAATGTGCATAGCCGATCGAGTCTGATTGCAACAAAGTCTTTACATGAAAAAGAGTAAAATATTTAAAGAAAGTTTTCAGTTATTGCTTGGCATGAAGATTTGATCCAAAGTTTGTGCGAGGTTTTAAATCTTTGATTTTACGAAGCCCCTTTTTTTTATTGAACTTGCACCGCTTGTTACCGGAAGGGGCGAAGTAAAAAGCGAAAAAATTGCATTAATAAGTGCGTAACTGTTGATTTCAAAGAGAGGTACGCAGTCAGTGCATACTGTTCACAAAAGCTTTATGGTCGAAATGTTGGAAAGAACTGGATGGCATTTACTCTATTTGCTACTAGTTTATGATGGTAAGTTTAAAAACCTTACTACTGTTCCGTGAAATGAAAATCTCCTCACACGTCCGGGTTAAGTCTAGGTTTTCGTTCGATTACTGCAGATGATCGACAGTGAAACAACAGCTGCTGGTAATTTCCCTGGCGCCTTCAGCGTTCAGAGATGCATTTCTACTTTGGAATATTGTTTGTGCGATGCCGACGTTTTTTTTGCAGAATCGATGCTGCTCAAAGTGGCATTTAACAACTTTTCGACCAGTGTTGAGCATTGATGTGAGTGCAGAAGTTATTTGAAGTGAGTGTGCACTTCTGCGCAAGCCACAGTATTATCACAGACGAGCGGAAAAAACAAAATCCAGAACGCGAGTTTTTTTTTAGTGCCATGTTTTCCGAAAACTTTTGCCTAATCGCCTGCGTGGAAATATGCGCAAACCAATACGGCTTGCGGCTGCTTCTGGTTTCACTGCACTAGCATCAGCATGCAAACCTTACAAGAAGTAGTGGAATGTAAGATGAGGCGACAGAAAATTAAGCGATAGGCACGCAAGTTACACATTTAAACGCTATTGTAATAACACTATTCGCATAAGAACTGATGTTAGGCGAAATATATACTCTGGAATATCTTAGTGTCTGATTTTTTGCTTTGTCCGGTCAGTCTACCAAAATGTCCCGGTTAAGCATTCAGTCAGCCAGTATAGTCCTACACCTGGTACATCAGCTCTCGCTGAGAGAATTTTTCTATACGGAATATCATGTGGTCTAATAACAGACGCAGAATGTGAAACCCCTTGTCACTTGTAAAATTAATACTGACTTTTGCTGGTGTGATTTTTACGAGAAAATAAATCGAGCAAAGATTTCTTGAAAAAACTGTGGTCTACGCAAAAGTATGATTGGAAGAATGAGTAAATTTACAAATGCTTGAACAATGCTTTTTCTCTTAGTAAAATGCATTATTTTAGTTTTTGTTGGCGCCTTAACTATAGGGATCCAAAATAGCTACATACTCGGGTCCGTATCCAGGTTTTAACGTTCAGGGGGCCAAGATTTGTTTTTATTTTATGTTTAAAACAAATTTTTCTGGAGGCATTGCCCCCGAATGCCATCTGTGGCTGCGGACATGTACATACTCCAAGCAAGATATGAACCACATTTATCTGAATAAGGCTCGTTGTTCTGAATCGTCCCGGTTCTCAGTCACAAAAATATGGTATGCCTAATAATAACGTTTCCTGTTTTTGTAGTTTTGGATTGATGATGATCCACATAAAGTTTTCAGAAGTACAAAAGGTTCTATTAGAAACATTCCCTCGGTCAGCAATCGTGCCAAAGGTCAGCACTGGCCAGACCGCAACAACAGTGATTCGTTGGAACTACAGTCTCAACAACGCTGTGCCCATTTTCGTACTTACCCGGGGGTGTAGTGCTGAAAAAAGGTGGGAAAGCACTCAAAAAACTACCTATTCTCAACAGAACTTCAAACTCATTTTAAACCAGCATTTACTCGCTTTCATTACATTACAGACGAAAACATGAAAAAATGTATTGATTTGGCCAGTGGCTATTTTCCTATTCATGGTCTTTTCCCTGTTGGTTTCCCAGAGCGGCAGAAGACCAGAAGGCATTTGAAAATTTGGGGCACCCTTGCATACAACTATGCGGTAAAACGTTGTTGCCAGTTCAAAATTGTTAACCACTAGACGTGCAGTATCAACAGTCAATCTCCAGCACAGAAATGCATGTATAGCGGAATAGCCCTGCTCTACTGTAATGTTTGAACAAGATGCGAGCAAGACACTTTCCTCTGGCCCCACTTTTCAGGGGTTCCCCTCAAGGTGTATAATATACTCCGAAGCAGATCTTATAGTAAGTATTCTGCTTTCAAAGAGGCCCAAATCAACAACTGTAATGTGTGAGAACTCTGCTTTCAAATGGGCCCCTAATAGCAACTGTAATGTGTAAGTGCTTTTCTTTCAAAGGGGCCCCCAGCAGCAACTGTAATGTGTAAGTGCTCTGCTTTCATAGGGGCCCCTAAGAAGTGGGGGGCGATGCCAGCTTGCTATCGCTTAACTTTTATATGTTGCTAGTTTTGTTTTCCCAAGGTTCAGTGTTTTAAAGTTATGTATCATGAATACCCTTTTGCATTTTCTGTTATGTCACCCATGCCAAAATCTCAGGAATGTATCCTGTAGTGGCCCGCATATCCCCTTCCTACAGTAAGTTTGACCAAAAAGTCTTATCACGGTTGGCTGAGTAAGATGACGTCATCAGAGGACCCCCTTTTCAGTTTTACCTCGGACCCCCCAACCCTAAGTCCACCACTGTAAATAGGCAAACATACGGTCTGATGTTAGTAGTGCAAACAGAAACAATTGTTTTCTTTTGTAATAAAATCAAATTTGCCTCAGCCGTCCTTATTTTTGATTCTAGATTGATGGTAGCCCTGCCTATATTACATTCAGCAAGCAAAGGCGGTATTTTTTAACCCAGATGTAGGTAAGAAGATATTTTGCTAAGGCTATCATTTAAATACTTTCCAGTCCTTCCTCCTGCCATGAAATGTTCGCATTCATATCTTGCCAAAATCACAAATGCATTTTAATATGCGTTGTCTCAGTTGAACACATAGACGTATCCAGGGGGTTCTGGCCCCTTTTCCCCCAAATTTCAAGCATGTCTTGACGTTTTGTGTTTTGAGAGGCGGTGCCCCATACAAAATACTGTTGCTTGTTTAAGGTCAAAATATTATGCTCATTCCAAAATTTTGGGCTAGTTACTGGTTGAGCGCAAACACTGCCATTCATTAAGCTGACCTCATCGTGCACAGCAGCCCACTTCACACAACCTGTGAAAACTTCCGTTTCTGATTTTTGCGTCACGTATCGTAAAGTTATCTCATGGCAGATTAGAAACAAGCAAAATTCAAATCAGCTGCCGCCGTGCGTGTCCAAACTCTGAGGTTTGTCTGTACAAAGACGCTTGTTAGTTGTTTACCCTGCATTTGCACCGATCCGGTATCGAGCATTTCAACGTTTGGTAGTTATGCATTGCATATTCCACTAGATGATGAGAAGTTCAGAATGCCAAAATTGTGTGTTTTTCTGAATCTCCACACTGGGAAATCACGGGGATGACTGCGTATTAAATTCACTCTACTCCCAGAAATTTTGCATTGGTTTCAATTTCAACGCTCACAGTTCAACCGTAAAATCAGTTTAAGAAATCTTAAGCCAGACTGAGAATTTGTTTCTTTCAGGCGGGTAACGACTTCATATATTCTATTCATGGGCAGGGATCGATACAGTGTGACCAGGGATGTAGTGCTAACAAAAAAGGTGTGGGAACGCATCCAAAAAATAGCCATTTTAAACAGCTTCAAACTCATTTCAATGCAAACCATGAAAAAGGTGTGGGAACGCCGTTCCCACGCGTTCCCGCCCCACTACACCTCTGAGTGTGACCTATTGTGATAAACGGGGAAGGAGTAGAAATTTTACGAAAATAGGTGACATCCTGTTTTTTTTCACTGAAATATTTCGGTCATTTGCATCACAGTTGTATTAAAACTCACCACAACAGTGTTCTTTAGCCTATATTTTCAAACATTCTGACCGAAATGGCTTAATTTTTTCCGTCATTTCAAAAACGCTTCGGTCTATGACCGAAAAAACAGGTGACATCATTTGCAGATGACCACGTGAACAAAGGATTTACAGCTTGGAAAATGAGTAATCGCAAGTCACAAGCAAGTATAGATTTTGACTGATCATTCACTTTTCGTCGCTTCTGTAAGTAATTTCTACACAGTCTTGGATTTTGTTTCAATAACTTGGTCGGCCTTGAAGGCAAAAAAGTCTCATTTGACTCCTTCGTGCTTTGGCAGCTACTTTTATTGGCTTGCTGGCGACTCATTCTAAACTCTGTGCAATGACTTGAGTGAGAACCTTAATCAGAACGCAACTGCCACGCAATGAGCTGGAGCACAATCAAATTTTAAATGTAGTGTATATTTTTCAAAAACAACGCTGGTGACCAGTACGAGATGTTACACAGATTTGTGAAGTTTGGACGCCGACCTCATCACGGACAAGGAAAATGTACCGCAGCATATTTGCGAACACCACTTAAGAAATACTGACAACAGCTGAAGATAGCGAAGTCAATACCACATGCATGCGACTCGCCAAGCGAAACATCATGCTGCTTTTTCCAGAAGGGGCGACATGAAACTTCAATTGGACGAAAACGCACAAAACTGCTCGTTAAGAATATAACTGAACTTTTTCACAAGCACGTAAGACAAATGTCACTGCACACACACCCACACAAAAAGTAAACACAGCATAACACCAGCAGCGAAGAGATACACACAGTGCAGCGTCGTCTTCGAGGACGGCAATCACTGAAGTAGCACTACTGTTATTTTTCAGCTGTTGCAACGTGACGGATTATTCTATGCAAACGCAGCAGCAGAAAACTAAAACAATTTCATTATTATTTACACCACAGTGTTCAGCGACAAGGCGTCGTGCGACAGAAGGGGGGAAGTGCCGAATCTCGTCTATAGCTAGCTGTAAAATGTTCGTGTCTACGAGGATGTCTGGACTCCATGAGGTACGGTTGATTGCTCGTGTCACGGGCAGCTTTTCGTAGATTCGTGAAAACTTTTGGTACGGGCGAAACGGACGAAGCTGAAATGTTCGCAGCTCTTTCACTGAGTCTATTGGGTGGTGTGTTTCTTTGCAGATGATGGAAAAGTTTGTGGTGTAGTCGACTCAAAACAACAAAGTACAGGCTGTCCAAATACAAAAATTGTTCTTTTGCGTATTATTGCCCAAATTCACACTAGCTTCATGGCAGTGGCTTACCTAGGGTTTCGAGCGCCCGGGGACAAACTCAGTTTTGGCACCCCCACCCAGCCCGTTCATGGCAGCGTATAGATGCGAAGAGTGAGTTGGAAGTANTGGGGCGTCGAAAGCTATATCGGACCCGCATATGGCTGTTTTCTAGACCCGTCTGTAAACTTCCATGACTGTGACGTCACAGAATTGACATTTGAAACGTTTGAAATCCTGAAAATCATAACTATAGCAGACTTAAGAATCTAATCTTTTCGCGTGAAGCCAGGCCCGTAACCAACTTGGGACACCAGGAGGGGCGAAGAGTTTTCCGAGAGGGGCCCAAATTTTTCGAACAATGTCCAATATTTTTAAACTATGTCCAACACATTTTCCAGGGGGGCGAAAAGTTTTTAGGGGGGGTTCGCCTCCCCTGCTCCCCCCTGGTACAAGGGCCTGCGTGAAGTTATCTTCACTTTGAAATTTCGGTCACGATTGAACATTCAAAATGTTGTATTGCAACATTCCCAATTGCGGTAATGCATTTAAATCGTATGAACAAGCGCAATCAAATGCAAAACTAGGCAAAAAATTCCCTGATCATCTGCAAAAATCTAAATGAATTTTCATGAAAAAAATTTTTGGGGCGCAAAAATCCTCTGATAACACAGCATAAAATTGACCAGAGTTGCAGATTGTTTTCAAAAGTACGGATTTAACATAGCCTTTTGAAAATGCGCGAATGCAGCGTTCCCGCTTGTTCTCCTCCCTCGTCACGTTTGGTCACAATCACCTCACCGCTGGTACGAGCTGCAGGGACTAGGGGTTTCTGGCAGGGTGTCGGAGTTGTAAGGAGTCGGAGATTTTTGGGTGGAGTCGCATTCCTAGCAGCACTACGAGTCGGAGTCGGATTTTTTTGTCCTACTCCGGATGTCCAATTGGATCATTTTTACATCACACTCCTTAGTTGGGAATTCCTGCTGAAATGGTACAATTTCTTTTTGAAACTTTTGTTGAAACATAGTTTTCTTGCTGTGCACCACAATTTCCATCGATTTTAACAGCCAAATTTCATTTTCCCTTTATGTTAAGGAGTCGGAAATTTTGGAAAGGTCGGATATTTTACCTCCGACTCCGCAACCCTGGTTTCTGGAGTATGCAATCCGAGAGTTTTGAGTATTAAAACATAATAAAGGATCGACTGAGGGAGACTCACAATTACATAAAACAGAAGGACGCACAGAAAATGTTTAAGAAAAACTAAAAGCAAATGATTTTGTGCAAAATCGCTAGACAAATAAAAAATTGCAAAATCCCAAAGTATTTCTTTGGATATAACACTCTGAAAAGTTGATAGAAAATAAAAGAAACTCTGCAATTCAATGTTTTACTTGTAATTATCTAACTTCAAAAGTAAAGCTGGTATTATTTAAATATGTTACATCCATTAACCTAGGAAATATCTAAGCCAAGTGACCCCCGTGAGAAGTTTTCAGTTAGCAGTTTTGTGGTCTGAATTTCGACAATCATGTCCATGGAAATGCTTAGTTCGTAGGTCGAAGTAATTTAAAGCACATGTAGCAGCAACTCAAAAGTCCACAATAGCTGATATACGCAACGCTGTTGCACAGCTGCAGTTAGAATCTTGCAAAGGTTGTCAGCATTTATGTAAACACCAAACAAATAAAAATAATCATAACTACCAACAGCACCACATCAAATTCATTTCCGCATGACGTTTGTTAAAACATCAAAGCCCAAAAATTTTCTTAAACATCAGATCTGTTGTCGTGATTACCCGGGGCGTGCAGAGTCTGGTGGTGCCCGAGACAACTTGTTGGTTGTATGACCACCTACCAAATTCTAGTATTGAGGAATGTAAAAAATACAGGCGTTTGAATACGTAAAAATCAGTGTTGACAAGAAAAAGTGTCGAAAAATTCAAATAAAAATAATTTAAAACGAATTTTCTTGTTTTTAATGTGTCAGTTTTTAATAATTTGTTTTGAATGCATTGAGGAGGAATCAGTATGCAGTCTTGAGTATGCATTGAGGAATTAGATATCAATTTTTATTCATACGAATGAGTATGCATTGAGGAATGAGTATGCAGTCGTGAGTGTGAATTGGTGTGAATTGAGGAAATAGATGTCAATTTTGATTCATGCAAATACGTATAACATAGGACCACCAAAAGAAGATGGCACTTGTGAGGCATGATGGAAGACATAATTGTCTGTTGTTTCTGTTGTAAATAATATCTGAAATTTTATTGCCATGCAGTTTGATGCATTGCTGCCCTTTATATTTTTATGAATTATAAATAAATTGCTAAGGATATTGTTTAGTAAAAACAGATAAGGTAACCAGCGCCGGATTTAGAGGGGGGCCAAGGGGCCCGGGTCCCCCACTAAACAGGAGCCTCCCACCATGTTCATGTGTTTAGCCACATGTACGACATGTGCGTGCCACTTAATCATTTTTATTAGCGAGGAAAGTTTGTTTGTAGACGCTATTAAATTATCGGTCGTCCAGACCGCAGTAGTTCACTTGGATATGATTTGATAACATGACGAAACAGCTATTACACTTATTGCTTCCTGAAAGTCGGTCAGGTATCTGAATCTAGATTCTAGTGAGTGCAAGGCCGAGCCACGTAGAACGCATTAGCTTACGTCTCTACTCGTTACTGGCATATTTTGCGCCTGCCTTACTCAAATTTGCACAATCGCATATGAGTAGCATTGTTAGTAAGGCTACCACACGTCCTGTTTTTGGATTAGGCTACATGTACACAGGCCCGTAACCAGCCTGGGACACCAGGAGGGGCGAAAAGTTTTCTGAGAGGGGCCCAAATTTTTTGAACTATGTCCAATAGTTTTAAATTATGTCGAACACATTTTTCCAGGGGGGCTTCGCTCCCTCTGCGCCCCCGTGGTTACGGGCGTGCATGCACACTTTTTCAGGAGAAATGAAATAATTTCAAAATTGTCAAAATATCCTCCTTTTCACTTTTATTATTTTACATAGCTACAATCAGCGGCGTAACTAAAGGTTTGAACCAGGGTGGTAAACGTAGATAAAAGGGACTCACTGGCCACTGTACGGGGTCCACTCGCCAACACTCAGAAAAAAACTTTGGAAATGATGGCGAATCCGGATGTGGATGGCTAAATTAAAACCCCAAATCACCGGAAAATAATCCGAAAAACACACAAAACAAATTACTGAAAACCAAAGGAATGCTAAAACCGAAATGTAAGTTAAGTGGGAGACCTGTTTTCACATTGAGCTTGCCAAGGGGACAATTCGCCCCTCCGTCCCCCGATAGGTATGCCACTGGCTATGATGTATCGTAATTACACACAGTAAGCTGTCACTTCTCAACTGCAACAAGATACGAGTTGGTGGTGTAGCTTCGTTTATGGGAGGGCCTGCAAGTTGTCCAATTAATCTATGTTTTGGTTGAGTTGATTCTCGGCTGGAAAGGCGGAATGCTTTCGCATTAGTCGTTACAAAACAGTGGTAAATCTTTTTTCAATATCTCAATGACGTTGGCATTGGAGCGCGGACTACTGACTCCATTATAAGTGGTCTACTGTACAAGCTTTGCAGATGAACCGTGATAAGATGATCAGTGTATTGTAGCCTACATAGCTTAGCGTAGTACTTTCTGGTAATTATAGCTAGTCAGCGATGCTGAAAAAATAAAGAAATTTGTCAGAAGTATCCCTTTTTCAAAAAAGGACTAAATGATTTTGAAGCTGAGTGAATTATGTGTGGTTGCATTTACAAAGTTCGCAAAAGAGAGTGAAAAGACTATTGTGACTTTGTGGCTTTTGACTATTGTGACTTTGTGGACTAAGAAAACTCTGGACTGAGAGAAGGCAAGGATCGTGACTATGTATTGTAAGGCTACATGAATCATTATTCATGTCAGATGTATCTGTGTTCTACAAGTCTTGTGTTGTACATCTGGCTGAATGGACCACTTTATTTGCTGAATTTAAATGCTTTGACTAGATTCCTCCGTTTGCAAACAACTGAATAGCAAAATGCTGTACCATGTGAGCAGTATCTGCTTGAGAAACGTTTCTATTGATGAAGCTAAACTGTTGACCAATACCAAAACTTGTTTGAGTTCGTGCAAAAAGAGCATGAACCAAATGCAATTTATTGTAAAATGATGGAACATGACAGATGGGAAAAT
>JGI24159J19872_10006160_pt1 | contig 15585 bp, 6 predicted proteins | sample Ectturendosymbi4_FD_19872 | JGI IMG/M metagenome (IMG submission 19872) | reverse complement strand
AACCTTCCGGTTCCTTCAATGCCCTGGCGTCCTTGCACTGATTTGTGTTTTTTCTAGCTGAATATTAACTATCGCCAAATAAAATCAACTCAACTCAACTCCAAGAAAACTGTTAACATGCACTGATTGCTTATCTCGCTTTCTGCAATCACAATCGCGGACGCGTTCTTGCTTAAAAGGGAACGTCTGGGCGCACGATGAACCATGCGCTTATGACGCAATACACGAAAAAAGCAGACTTCACAAGAGAGCAATCCATGCAATCGCCCAAAGTTCCCGAAAAGACTAAGTTTATACAGCAGTGTTTACCAACGTTTCTCTGACTATGTACCCCTTTACATGGGCGCAATTAGGTGGGGGCACTGGGGACGCGCACCCCCACTTTTTCAGACAGTGCGGGAATATAATATACCATGTCCCCCACATTTTTCTCTTTAGGTTTCGTAATATATTGGTTTCACGCCAAGCTGCCCCCTCACATTTTACAACAAAATTGCGCTTATGCCCCTTCAGCATTTCGCTAGATGAGCATGCAGGTTACCCCTAAAATTTCCTATGACAAAAAGGCTGAAGAAAATACCAGCAATCTACTGAATTTTAATAAATTTTTTTAGAATTTTGGTTCTATAAAGGTAGACTCAGTTTTTGTGTCTAAAAGTTAATTTGTTGCAAGTGTACACTAACTGTATCTCTTCAGACAGGCAAATGTACCTCTTGGGATGCCTGTATCCCAGGATGACATTCACAACTTTTGCCTTGCCTAGTTAAGCTGCAGAGCAGCTTCAAGTGTCCTTTACGTTTATGAAACTGCATGGACTTTGAAGTGTTGGTTTTCCTACCGATTTACGTTCGCATATAGGCATATGACAAAAAAATATTTGTTGGGGCGACAAATGATAAAAGTACTTGCACGACCGACAAATAACGCCGAACAATTTTGTGGACAAAGGAAGCAAATTTAAGTGCGAACATGTTACAAAATTTTTCCCTGGTTTGCATGAGACTTTTGGCCTCCACAGGACCAACTTCTCATCTTTTGTCGTTTGTTTCAATGTGGTACGTTTAATTTTAATTTGACAAAATAATAAAATATCTAGTCTGTGTCAAAATCTTCCATGAAGCAAAGCTGCAAGCCACGGGGGTCAGATTTTGAAAACTTTAGCAAAAACTGGTTGTTTTCTTAATTTCGAGTGGAAAACAAATTTCGCCAATTTTGCCCCCCCACCCTAGAAAAATTTTGGAAAAATCCCCTAGTGGCTCCCCTGGAAAAAATCCTTCTGACGCCCATGCTGGAAGCCTTTGTTAAAATGCAGATTACCCGCAACCAACCACAAANGTTCCATAACAGAAGAATCTTTCGAGAACTGAACAACNTTACGCTGACAGAACTGCCATCGAAGTTGATACGGCAGACACTCGTCTTTTGACCTGTTCATTACGAGTTGAATCACGACACACCTTGTTTGCAGTAGCTGCAGATCTACTTCAGTCTCAACTTGCACTAGTTACAACTAAATTCTATTTCATAAGAGTGAAACGTGGAGGAACGCAGGTATAGCCTAACATAGCCTCCCTCATATCTTTTGCCTCTCCAGTTTCTCACCACAACCCCTTGTACATAGGCATGCTTTTCCTCCTCTGTTTTTGTTTTTATTATGGTTGTTTTGTTTAGGGGAAGGTGGGGCACAGTTGGACTAGGGGCACAGTCGTCTTTTTTGATTTGTTCAAAAAGTTGAAAACGTTGAACTTTAAAGTTTCCATGGTGATTTAGTCACATACCAGCCGTAGTACTAAAGTGAATTTTTCCTTGATAGGCCGCCGTTGTTATGAGTTACACAGCAAGTTGTATTTTACCTACCCAAAAGTAATTTATAAAATCGCATTTAGATTTGGGTTTTGCCCACGTTAATTAACATCTGTTCTGAGTTTTTGTGACGTTGTAGTCAGGGCAGTGCTGCATTATTTGATAATGTGTTTTAAATTCTTTGAAATGTTTTCAATTCTTTTTAAGTTGAGTTGGTACTTCTTCATTATATTCTTAGCTATGCATGGGACACATCTGACAAAAAAATATGGGGCACACTCAACACATTGCCACTAGGTCAGTCTAAGTAAGGTAAAGCTTGAGAGGTTATATTGGAATGCAGTACAGAATAATTCTAATCTATGAGCATCTTTAGGTTTATTATGTGCTTAGAGGCACATTATATTTATATGGTAAGGCATGAATTTCAGCATACAGCATTGGTTTCATTGAATGTTTGGTAATCATACAAATTTGTTTTGCCATGCAGTGATAGTGGGTAATTAGAATGTGAAAAAAGTGGAGAGAAAGTCAGCAAGCGCCTATTTTACATGGGATATCACGTGAACATTATGTAATGCATGCAACTTAACTTTTTATTGACCGGTCAAGTGTACCCCATGCTCATGTCGAGTGTCCTCCAGGCATGGGGCACACTCGACTGAAAACGTACCCTTTTTAAATTGATTGTAAAATGTTTTGTGAAAAGCGTTGTTTTCATGCTTTGGCATGATGTTGTGTATATAGAGTTGCTTTATTATGTAACAAATTTTAAGCTTGTTTGGACTTGAAATAAAGTAGCAGTGGTTGAAAATGCAAAAAAATTGTCGATTGTACCCACCTTCCCCTACTTATCTTGTTTGACGTTGATTCGATGCATTTTTCACTTTTCTTTTATTACATGTGAAACAACCTCAGTTAGAAATTGATTTGTGCTAGCAACAAGGCTGGCTGAGCAGTTGAACCATACGTTGTCTCGCCAAACCTTCGTGCTTCAAATATGTTAGAACACCAAATCTGAAGTTTTTTGTGTTTTCTATTCTCATCAGCATGCAATCAGTGTCTTTGATGTTATTCTTTTTCCTCTTGTTGCATTTGCGCTATCTCGTGATTTAAGTCACAAAAATGCATGAATAACCCATAAACGATGCATTGAGAAAAAACTACATTTTTATTGTAAATCTTGTACAAAAAATTCATTTTTCATTTTTTGTTTCACAGCTAACAACGTATCCTGCTTTGCCCAAGGCTGCGAAGGTGCTGTCTAGACATCGAAAGGAGATAAAATATATCTATGGCGTTTTAAAGCCACTTGCATGACAAATGCTCCATTTAATAACGGAGATATAAGTATGTGAGAATATAAATTTTTATTACGGTATGTATGGACAAGTAAAAGGTTGCTGATAGTTATGTGCGCGAGTTGAAACAGACCTTGTCATGAAATTGAGCATCCACGTCACTAAAACGCAGCAAGGCTTGTTGCTGGTTGCTTAACACTCGGTGCATTTCTGAACTGTTATTTTCTTTGGACGGAAAGGTTTGGCTGTTGTATTGCTGCACGTGGTCAAACTGTGGTATTTCTGAATAGAAAAAATGTTTTTAGAATCATAATGAACAATAGTTAGACTTCGTGTTCAGTATGCAAACAAAAGAAAAACTTTTAATTTGATTTCATCATACACAGGGGTGGATATTAGAATTTAGGAGCCGGAGGCAAACTCTCTGAAACGGCCCCCAAAACGTTGCCACAGCGGACGGTAGATATGAGACTAGGTGGATAAAAGAATTAAAGTTGTTTCACATTTCAGTTTAAGAACTAGATTCAAAACAATGCAAAAACTAAGTGCGAAACTCTCTGAGCGGGACCCCACGGCATTTTTGAAAAAGGGGGGCACGAGGCGACCGCCTCGTTCGCCCCCCTAATATTCGCCTCTGATCATGAAGTCTCCGCTGTCAAATTGTTTCTCAACGGAGCGTAAAAACACTACGAAGTGCGTTTTCCCCAACATCATTTCAGTTACTAAGTATTTTTCGATAGTTAGCAAACCACAGCTACAGCACGAGTTTCGCAACCGAGGACACTGCACAGTACAAAAACATAATCATCAGTCTCAGGCACGTACCTCCCCAGTCAGATGGTAGTGATTTGGTGTAGGTGACCATAACCTTTACACACGGGTAAGTTATGTGATTGTTGACGGAGTGCTTCTGTAAACCAACAGCTGATGGGCAAACTTCCAAGCTTCCATCGACTGTCACGTGACTGTTGACTGTGCATATCTGAGGTAAAAATAATTGAGAGTTCACCACTAATGGTGCATCGCAAGGTAATTTCTCAACCTTCTCACGGCATTTCTGATGTAGCGAGGCAATTGATTCGTCATGGCCCTAAGAAAACGTTGATCGCGCAAATCACAGCAAGACGCACAAGTTTTAGACCCCCACGAACTTCAGCATAAACATAGAAGGATTTATAGCAAAATAGGTCACAGAGATTTTCTAAAACGCCAGGTGCAGTGAAAGTGATTCACCATCAGCACCTTAGGCAATCAACGTTTGCTAAAAGGTTGGGTTTATACCTGTACCTTAAAAACTTGAAAGAAGCTAAAATTTATTTACCTGTTTGTTGTCCGCAGTCTTACCCTTTCAAATTTAGAACAAGTAATCAAGATCTGCAATGTTATGGCAGCGAGTTCCATAGGATCGAAACTAATGTATTAACAGTAAAAAACATTCCGTGAGTCTGTTATCGAGGTGCCATTCCAGTAGGGGTAACAGGGTCATGTTGACTTCTTGCAAACCATTTTATGACAAAATAACCTCTCGAAAGAAACAATGGGCCGCTTCGAACAATTTCAGTGAACTGACATGCATGACTACAGGTGAAAACTTTAGAGGACACCTTGCAATATTTTCGAACGAACAACATTTATACGGATCAAGAGTTCGCAAAATGCCACAAAAATTATCATAACAGACAGTGAAAAATGTGCTCCATGGGTGCAACATTACGCAATGAAATGATCTTTTCACTTACCGATTGGCGAAATCGCAAGCTTTTCACAGCTGGCAAAAGCAAGGTGTTGGCCATAACTAGAAAGAATACTATCGAACCTAGAGTCAACGTCCCACTCAGATGCAGCACTCGAATTTCACTGCGAGATAATAATCGATGAACTTCCATCTCTTTTCCGTGGGTGTTCTTTGCTCGTTCAGGCCTTTGACACACAAAACAGGCAGGCAAGAACGTGATTGGCTTGCTTTGCCTGCTTCGCTATGTTTTTGCAAGCAGAATAAAGTTTGCAGCACAGTCTGTCACGCTTAACCTGAAAAACGTTGATACGGAGGTCAAAACTGCCACACCAGCTAAAAGACTAGAAAACGGAAAAATCACCGAAACAAGATTTTGCCAGAGCACATGCGATGCGAAAAAACTCCAAAAGTTTATGCTGTGACATTAGATTACCGCAAAAGTTGATGGAAATTTAAAAGTTATAAAAAAATGCTTTTAAAAATTTGAAAAAAGCAATGACGGGTGACAATTGTTTTCGGAAGGAAGGGTAGTCAAAAAAGCAAAGGTGGATCCATGGTATATCAGCACATGCACGTTGAAAGTGATGCTTTAAAACAAAGGTGACGAACATGCGGCCCGCAAAAGAATTTCGTGCGGCCAGCGAAGCATTCAGGCGAGACCATCAGTCTTGAACTTTCTTTGACCCGCCTCTAATCTTTGCGATGTTGATGAACAATTTTTTCGTTTTTAACAGGTTTCATAGTGTGACTAAAAAGTTGTGCGGCCCGCTCACTCAGCGGTAACAGACAAAGCGGCCCGCGATAGCAAATAGGTTCGTCACCCCTGCTCCAAAACGATGCTACATAACTGTGGCCTTCCCATCAATCGCTTTAGAAATAGTGCGAGCAACACCGAAAACGTATATGCCCAAGCCAGCAGTGTACCTAAGGGGGGGGGGGCGGTCCGACCCCAACGGCAATTCTGGGGGAGGCATTTGAAGTGTAGAAAGGAGGCGCTCGAGAGAGCAAAACTGAAAGGCGGGTTTTGAATCTTCACAAACGAGGTAAAAACACATTGTTTATAACTTTGTTATCTTCACCGTAGTGTGCCTGAAGCGTTGCTTACAGCCAATTCACAGTGTTTGCTCTTGGTACCGACAAGGCTTTCCATTTCTCTTTTCACGCTTTATGCCGCTGCGTGAAACGCCATGGAGCAGCGCAACGGAGTCAGCTCAATATTACTTATCATGTGATAAAGTTTCTGTTCGAAAACCTTCTTTGACAGGTTTTTGTTGCTCGCAGAGTTTAGGGATTGATGAGCCAATTTACTTCAGTTTATTCAAAGAAATCACTTCAGTTCATTCCAAGGTTTAGCCTCAGTGACTTTTTACCAAACATAACCGTTGTGCTTCGTGTGTTCTTCGCCAATACGATTAGTGCTGCAAGCTGCGAAAGCTCTTTCTCCTAACTAAAAATCATCAAAACTTTTCTTAGAAGCACAATGAGTCAAACGAGGTTAACCGGTCTCGCGATGCTTTCAATTGGCGGAGAATTTGCAGAAAAAACTGAACTTCGACATTGTCACTGAAGATTTTACGTTTCCATTTCCGTTGATGTGCGTTGATTTGTTTCGTTGCATTTTATTTGACGTTTTCATAACATGTTATGTGGTTTTGCAATTCCTCAGCGTCTGTGTTAGTTTTTGTGTTGTTTTGAGACACTGTTGTAAATAGGCTTGCCGTGATTCTCCTGATTAAAGAGATTTGTGACCTCACTGTGGTGGCAGCTTGGTGTTAGAAAGTCAGACAAGTATGTTTGTCGCAAAGATATCTCGGGGTAATTACTGCACTTCAGTCCAAGCTCTGAATGCATAGCGTCAAATTATTACCCAATCTTTCCCAGACCCCAACTTTCAGTCAAGACCTTTCGGAACCGTAGGTTTTTCGTACATTCCATCTTGTGTTTTTCTAAATTAAAGTATTTTAAAATGTTTTTCCTGTATTTAAAAACCATTTTGCCAGTTTTTTTAAGGAAAATGTTAGATACCGGAATGGACCTGTAGAGACCCAATTTCTCTGATTCTAGGGACCCGATTTTCTCTGATTCTAGGGACCCGAATCGGGTCCCTAAAACGCCATAAAAAAACCTGATTTTGCTATAGCAAATAAAATCCACTGTTGGCTTCGTGCTAAAAATTATGCATCAATTTTCCAAAAGTTATTTCATGCTTATAAATAACCTTAACAATAATTATTTTCTGTTTGTATTATTGGTCAGCCAATATCAAAACAAAGCAACGTAAAATATATTGATGATAAAATTAATTGGAAGCTTCACATTGAAAAGTTAGCTATCCAAGGTTTTAAATCATGTCGAATTTCGTTCAAATCAAAACAATACGCCAATATTTCAGCGCTGAGTATGTTTAATTCAACCTTTTCATTCTTATCTAACTAACTCCATATCCAATTGGGGAATAGACAATAACACTACATTACTTTCTGTAATTACAGTAGATAGCAGAATAAAGCTGTAAGGTCCCTTAATTATTACAAAACTGAAACGGATATTTTTTTTCTAAGCACATAATTTTAAAAATGCAGGGTGGGTACCTGCGGTCCGTGGGCCAAATGCGGCTCGCGTAAACATTGGTATAGCCCGCACCAGAATTTTCGTTACGCAAGTTAGAGTACATCATCACGTCAAAACGAAGCAGCATGATAAGCAGGTACTTAGATAGTAATTCAAAAGAAGTCACTCTTCTTCATAGTTGATAAAGGTAGAATTTTAGGATAAAATCGATTGAATTTGCAGCCCGCCAGCAATAATGCACAATTCATGCTGTCCGCGATAGCAATTAGGTTCCCACCCCTGATTTAAATGATCAGATGCCGAAATTGTGTACTTTGTTAATAACTGTGGACAGCCGCAACACTTTGGGTATTCGTTTTGTAAGATTACATCAGTTCACAAATAACAAGCGAGGCCTACGTCTTCGCAAAAATACCGTTTATTCAGAATGAAAACATCTCCGGGTAAGTTTTGTTCTAAAATGTATATTCGCCCCAAACTTTGGTCGGAAATTTCTAAAATTTGGAAGTCTCTTTCATTTTGTGCTTCGAAAACCACATGAGAATGTCTTGTTCTCTTGCCAATACGCCAGTTGATTCTTCATTCATATCCTTGTTCCATTTTACAGTAACTTTACATATACTGCCGCTTTTCTCTATGTTCTATAACAGTTGTTTTAAGGAAAATGTTAGGTACCCAGTGTGGACCTGTAGGGACCCGATCTCTCTGATTCTGGGGACCCGATTTTCTCTGATTCTAGGGACCCGATCATAATTTTCTCTGATTCTAGGGACCCGATTTTCAATTCTAGGGACCCGAATCGGGTCCCTAAAACAGCTTGAAAACAAACCTGATAATATCTTTCACCCTTCCAGGTGCTCACCCCACCTTCACTGTACAGTGATTAGACATGCTTCTCACGCACTGTGTTTTTGTTTTTCTTTGATGTTGTGCTTCGTTACCACTGTTCAATTTTCAAATTATTACATTTTGTCACTTTACTTTTCGTCTTTATTTGAAATGTCTTCAATTTGCTATTGATTTACAAAATAACAATAGGGCTGGCTGACCATTTGACCAACGCCTTTCGCCTATACTCTTTTTGTTTCATATATAAAGTTCACACCTATTTGCAGAATTCGTACATTCTCCACTGTTTTTCTCACTGTGGTGTTTTTATCAACATGCAATTAATTTTTCTGTTTCCATGATTTCGTGGTTTGAGTCACAAAAATGCATTAATAAACCTTGTTAACTTTTGCGGCGAGAAAAGCAAGAAAAATCAACGTATAGCAGTACAATTTCTCACGTGGATTGCATTTTTGCTGTAGCCCAGCCTAGAACTGCCATCTGCGTGTACACTGTTTTGATGTTGCTCCGCTGTGAAAGTTTTTGCAATCGAAGTAAATTGTCCTTAGTTCATTTCGTATACATATTCCCTAGCATTAATTTTGAGAATATGTAGGTCAAGGGTGTACGACCTTTTGCTATTGTCGGCCGCATTACTTTTATTTATATGAAGTACGGCCGCCAATGAATTCGAGTTGTATTTATGAGATAAGTATAATTAAAGAATAGGTTTTATCCGGTATATGTCATTTATTTGTGCCTAAAAGTATAATAAAATGTCAAACATTTTAACAAATTTATTAAAAGAAACATCACCATCCAGATTGTTACGTATCGTGTCGAATGATTTTCTTGCCTTGCGTTTATTTTGCTTCAACATACGCCAGCACGACCGCCATAAATAACATGTGGACGGCCGCAAATTTCATTATCAAAGGCCTCATGCGGCCGCAGGTTGCGCACCGTTGATCTAGGTGGTAGAAAACTCTACTAACGTCCTTAGCACAAGTGCTAGATAAGTCACTGACCCAAGCCAAGGTTACATTGCGATGAATCAAATCTTGTAAGTAGATCGAAGTGCGGTCAAGATTAATTTCAACATTAATACACAACCACACCGGATCAGGGTAAGTGAAATACCTGCTTTCTCTTCACTCTACGTGCCAATGTATAAAAATGTTGTGTGTGAACCTCTGTTTGAATCTTGAATGATATTGCTTGGGAGTGATTTTTTTCTCATGTAGCCTGAAAACGTTTTCCGCGCAAAATTAAAGATGGGAGCGTCTAAAATGCAAGTACCGTTTTTCCTGTGCTTGAGATACTAAATCGTGACCACTGTAATTAGTCGTATGAACTGTGACATTAATCGGAGTTTGATTTCTAGGGGGATGAAAAGACATTTTCAATTTTGAAAGATGCGATAGGGACTGTAAGTCATAACAACAAATTTCTTTTAAGTTTTAGATGTGGCTAACATTTCTATGCTCCACATTTTGCAGTTTGTTCTGTTCTTAGTACCAGTGGTGTAAGAGCTGGGGGTAAAAGCGCAACCACAAAAGTTTTGATTTGTCAAAAATCCTGTTCGCACCTCTACATCTATGCTTATTACACACTTTTAAAAACATTAAAGAAATCATCACGAATGAAAAAATGAAGAAAATACGGCATTACTTTTCCTATGCAATTCATTCTAAAAGCTTTAAGCTGTGTGTCTTTGGCTCGCTTCAATGGGTTTAGACCGACGAATCTAGACCGTGAAATTATGTTGCAACTTTTTTCTGAAGTAAGGCATGTCCTTTGTTATTGCCGTGCAGATCTTTCGAAGACTGAATATATCCGATGCACCCAAAATGTCAACGCCACAAAATGGTCTACACAAACAAAAACTTTTAAAGCTGGCTCGAGGTTGAGCTATACCTGACTTACGCAAGTATATTTTTAACTCAGGAAACCAATCATAAGTACAGCATTGCAACAGTCAGAATTAGCGTAATAATTCTAATCCATATTTGCTCTCTTCTGAAACACCGCTTTTTCTAAGCCATACACAGACGAATCGTCGAGTCATTCTTTTAGTTCCTCAAAATATAAAGCAACAGAAATTTGGCAGATTGTACTCATATCTTTTATGGCGTTTGAGAATTCAAACCATTTTTTTTACCAAACTACCACTCGGCTGACTGAAGTTCTGAAATGTGTTTTGATGCATATGGCATAAACAGTCTACTTTAAGCTCAACTACTGTATTATTGAACTACAGCAACCAGCAAAGTAAACGCTATGGGTTTGAAAGCCAGTTAAGCTCAAGCACTATAAAAGAAATCACCATACCTCGGATATTCTTCAGGTGAGTTGCGGCGCAAATGTAAAGTGGAGAGGCAGCGTCGTTTTTTAGCACTGATTGAAAAACAGTGGAGAATCAATAGCATTAAAGGTCAATTCATCTGAAAGGATAATGATTGATTTTGTCTCATCGGTCACACAGGAGCTGAGACTGGTGTTGTTTTCAGTTTTCGAAGTATCAACTACTCTGGTGCATAAACAGTGAGATTTTGAAGACAGATCTTCAGTTCAAAGCTTGTTCTGAAACATGCCGTTTCACTACAAAGACGTTCAAACAAGTAAAGCAAACAACGACCGGCTAACTTTGTCAAGCGCAGGTATTGTACCCCGTGCTTCCATCCTTTAAGCCCCATGCTGAAGTGCCGTTTGCTTCACCACTTCACAAAAGATATGGTGTCCTATCACATAATTGTGGTGAGCAAAAAGAATGGTTTTAGCCAATACCGCAAAGAACCGTTGCCACAAAGGGGTGCTTCAAAGGTTACATTCTGTAAATTGACATTAAATTTACAACAAAGCATTACCCAAATTGTGATTCACATTGCGGGCAAATTTATTATAAAAATGTTAAATATTTTCCCACAAATACCCTTAATAGGGTCGTTGTTTGCAACCAAATTTTTTTGAACCAGCTTAACAAAAGGAATTGGGTCTTAATCACAGCCATTTAATTGACGGCAATTATTTAGAGATGTCGTAATGAAATGCAAATGTTAAAAATATTTGCAAGAAACTAGAATCAAGCCTACCGTTCAGTTCTGAAAACACTGTTGCGGAAGGAACAATTCTGAGTCTGGTGAAAGTATTCAACGTGTTCTTTCATTTGCGCAAATTGATAAAATTTACCATGAGCTTAGGTGAATTTTGCTTAGCATGTGCATCGGGCTTTTAGTCGCCGAAAATGCATAAACCTTTGTAACGTCTAGACTTGTTAATCTCCTGGTGCATGACACATGTTAAGATCAATACACTTTGGTTTCTCAAATAGGCATTAAATGTTAATGCACTACTCTGTCGGGGCAAGCTAATATAGTGACTGATCAATAAACTCTTGTAACTACAATAGTAACACCGTCTTCACGTCTGAACAGCAGACTGAGCAAATGTGTAACTTTGGTCGTAAGCATTAAAGGTATCTTGCTTCAGTGTAGTTCCACACACGAGAAGTCTACCTGGGCTAACCACAATACATTTTTTTCGCGACAATCAACAGTCACTACACAAAATACGTTGAAGAATTCAGTCTTCTATGCAACTGGGCACATGGGCTAACTTCACGTTAAACACTCCAAGCAATGAGTGCTGACGCTTGGCGCTCAAGCCTCAAATATGTTTATTACCTCATAAACGTGTCAAACACGAGGTGATGTTATTCTAGGTAATAGCGGCAAGTTCGTCTCTGTCCAGAAATTACAGAGCAGAATACGGATCTATACGAACCCCACTGATTTCTAGCATTTCATAGTTAAATTTGGGGGGACACTTCCACCTGGAACTGCGTACAATAACACTTTGATCTATAAGCGTAGCCAGGGGGGCCAAAATGGCCACGGTCCCCCAAATTTTCTACCATATCTTGTTGTTAAATGCTTCGAGAGGTGGTGTCCCGAACCAAATACTGTTTCTTCCTTAGTCAAAATTTTTGCCCGTCCCTAAATTTTTGGGCTACGCCACTGCTTTGATCCACTTTTAATTTTTCGTACGAGAAAAATGAATTGGGTTTGTTGAAGAAAGTAAAACTCTCACGTATTTGGAAGATTTTTCCGTGACTGAAAATGTCACTGAAATCGGTGCTGGTTGTTTCCCAACAGCGGACAAGCGTTGCAACTGCCGACATTGGGAAATTAAAGGTTTTCGCCGCACAATCAAGCACTCTTACCTTCAAACGTTAATGCAACCTCGGTGTTTGAGACCAAGCCACACGAAACCGCAATCGCTTTCGTGCAGTTTAATTATACGTGATGAGATGCCTTAATGGTTCGAATGGAACACAGCCATAAGCAATTTCTGCATTTCAACAGCATCGATTGCTTTTCTTAATTGACATTTTCCTATTTCCACTTCCCTTAATTCTGCTCTTAGTTGCCAAACGTTTTTTTTCAGGTCAAAGCGTATTTATGTTATGATTTTCTATGTGCACAAAAATAAAAGCGATTGCACTGGACAAAGTTTTCAAAAGTCTACCTTCACGAAGTGTTGTGTTCGAAAATAGGCTGCTTGAAGCATAACCTGAATATTTGATTAGGGTGAGTTAAACAGTTGAAGAAACAAGGTACGTCTATCCGCGCATGTGAGAAACCTTTTTATTTTACTAGAGATAACGCGTTCTACTTTTTCTGTTAAAAAATTCGTACTTGCTTTTAATATTTTCTCCGACGGAATTTCATTTTATATTCAAAAAAGTTGCTGGGCTTGGTGATATAATTAACATGCGTGAAAGTGCGATTTTTGGGAATTGTCTTGTGATAAATTATCCAATACAGGTAAAACAAATATCATATGGAATTTTTTTAAGTACTTCGGTAGAACCCTTTTCTTTGAACCTGATTGCATCAAAACCCAGAATTAGTTTACGTTCTATCAGCAGAGTAACAAACATTTTTGCGGGATATTTAATCATAATTCAACTCCGTGAAGTTCAGACCAGCATTTTGCAGATGATCGTAGGCCACGCTTACTTCGGAGAATTTTGGGCAATTGACACAGCGCTGGTCGCCTTCGTGTTGAAAACAACTAGCACTGTCTATAAATCTGAAGATTACCAGACATTTCAATTGCTTTACACTACGTCACTTCAAACGCGACAGCGGCATTGAAGTTTGACCGAGTCATTATACGTGACACGCAACTGAGTGCATAGAATGACTCACAGGTCAATGCTGCCGACGACCGAGGCTTGCACCGAGATACGAAAGCTGAATTATAACAAGCCAGCCCATGCTTTCAGGCTCGGTTTACGCGCAGGCGCCGCAAGGAACAGCAACAAAAGAACCATGCTGTCTTCGGCGCGTTGCTTCTACCCTGCGTTTGTTTGGTCGCGCACTTTGTCAATGATGCGGTTGTACCGATGCTGTGAATGCAATAACCAAGTACACATTCTTGTCTTTCGAAAGGAAAACACGCAAGTTTTCCAACGGATAAGAGCCACGCAGAAAGGCAACATTTCGCATCTGATCAACTCACGTACACGAGCTTGGCATCAGAGTCAACGTGTTAAGTCAGGGGTTCCCAAACTTTCTCCGCCCATGTACCCCTTCAGCATTTCAATAAATGAGCATGTACCCCTAAACATGAGTGCCAGAAGGATTTTTTCTAGGGAGGGGCCAATAGTGCGTTTTCCAGGGGTAGGCCAAAATATTTTTGCAGGGGGGAGCAAATGTGGCAAAATTTGATTTTCACCACTCGAAACTAAGAAAACACCTTTTTATCACAAAATTTGATGGGAAAATGTCAAACTTCAAAATGCTGGGCGGCCTTGGCTCCCCCCTTCTGACGCGCATGCCTCTAAAACTTCTTATGACAAAAACTGGGGAAGATAACAAAAATATACTTACCAATGCGCATATAATGATTTTTTAAAATAATATGCACTGATATTTATTTTAATATTTTAACATTTGAACCAGACATGAAGTTCATAGAGCCCAGGCACACACTATCTGCACAACACGGATTGATAATGACAGTCACAGAACAGTTTGTAACGGCGTTGGTGGTTGGTCCACAGGATTACAGACAATTGTTCGCTGACNCTTCGTAGAACACTACATTGCAGAAANTTTCTTAACATAGTTNTTGGCTAACTCGTAACACTCGATACAATACTAAATTCAGAGAAGTACACGAAAATAGCATGTTCAAGAAATAGTCCAACCCTGGCTAAGGACTGGTGAAGCACGAATGCGTTGTGGCCTGCACATGCCTTCAAACTAACACTGTAACAGCCGGGCAGTCAGTCACAAAGGAAAATGCGGTTGCAATGTTCAAAGAATAAGGACAAATACCAGTAAAAACAATCTGACTGCATCAATGCGTGCAACCATGCATTGTCGGACTTCTTGTATCGTTCAAGAAGCAGGTAGGCCTACACATTTTTTCAATAAGGCCTCTAAGGTAGGAATGTTGTTACAATGAACCTGATTACTATTAACACTCGATAGTCACGGCAGGTTGTGCAGAGCCAACCAAAGTTATAGGAAATGCAATCTCTGCATGTATGCCTTCCTGAAACATCAAGTGATTTACTAAGACCACCAATACAACACCCAGCTTTAATGTTGATTAGTTCAAGAAATAAATCATCAAACATACAGCCAACAAGTATGGACTCAATACTCTCCCTTGCCTAACCCCATTAGTAACATGAACAGTTCGGACAAATTCACATGTGTAAATAATTTGAAATGAATTATGTATAAAATTTTTCCCTTCTATTGTTAACATTAAATGTACCCTTTCACATAAGCAAATATACCACTAGGGGTACGTGTACCCCAGTTTGGGAACCCCTGTGTTAAGTTCACAGGTTTGAACGCCTTTTTGTTCTGATGCTCACAGAGCAAGAGCCATGCTACTGAAGTGCATAGGTTCTTCGTCTTCGTCACAAGGAGTCGATTCATCGAATCTGTATCCGTCTTCTTCTTCTTCGCTGACTGCGAACATCTCTCGCTCCTCCGAAAGAGTGAGCTGGGACGGTGGTTTCATTCGTCGCGCGTAGATCCACAAATACAACGGAAGACCAAAACCGAGTAAGGTCAATGCCAGTAAAATGACGTTGATCTGTTAAGAAATGGGATTATTAAGACTATCCAGTGAAAGTCTTGTTCTGAGCAAGATAGACGAGCGGAGTGTTCGCTTTGGCAGGTGCAAAAGCAGGGTTGTCCATGGAACATATTTATCTGACCCATTCCCATCCCATAGCAATTTATGACTGTGCTATCCCATCCCATGGGACGTTTCCCATGGGATTCCCATAGGAATGACATTCCCATGGACAAGACTGA
>JGI24159J19872_10006159_pt1 | contig 15587 bp, 10 predicted proteins | sample Ectturendosymbi4_FD_19872 | JGI IMG/M metagenome (IMG submission 19872) | reverse complement strand
CTAGTCCCTACAGGTCCATACCGGGTCAGAACCGTCGCGAGAAAGTTTTCAATAGAAGGGCTTTGCGTTTGTGCGGGGGGGGCTTGACATTCTAAAAATTGACAAAAACTCCACTGGTTTACAGTGTTTCATGCTTCAATTTGGAGGGCTTGGAGCTTTGTTTGGGGGGGCTAAGCCCACCAAAGCCCCCCCGTGGCGACGGGACTGCACCGGGTACCTAACATTTTCCTAAAAGAAACCTGGTATAATCGAAACGCGAGCGAAAGAAGAAACTGAAGAAAATTATTTATCAAACCATACAGTACGTTGTCGTATAAGTGTTGTATCTTGTGATATTTTAAATCACGTAGCAGGCGAAATTCGAAGGAGCCTAATAAGGCCAGAGCCACCCTTCAGCTGGATGAGTCAACTGACGCGTATAACTGCACGTATTATTTATTGGTTTACTGTCGATGTATACATGGAGTTGAGTAAAAAGATTGAGTCCTTCATGCGCGAAAGTCTGGTGACGACTAGCGAAGTGACTGATGCTCAGGAAAAACGAATTTCTTTCAAGAAATAAACTCGTGGAATTATGTCGGCTCGCTATGCACAGACGGCACTTCTTCTATGCTAAGTGAAGTCAAGTTTTACAACTCTGGTGAATCAGCGGGCATTGCACAATGTTTCTACCCCTTGTGTTCTTCATCGACATACATTGGCGAGTGAAGCCCTTCCAAAATATTTGAGAATTGCTTTGAAACATGTAACTGAACATATTGATTTTATAAGGGCACGGGCTTGTCTTTTCAAAGTGCTTTATAAAAATGAATTGATTTATCTTCAATGTGGAACAATGCTTTATTCCAAATTAATATCTTATAACTGCGATTTTTCCAAATTTTGGTGTGGATTGGGCGAATAGTTTCAAACGCCGTCAAAGCGCGCATTTGAAGTTCTTATACCTTTGCAAATACTTATCTGCGTGAGGTAAGATTCTCTTCAACACTGCTGTAGGAGACGGGGCTGCAGGGAGTGCAAGCGCACCCCCAAAAGTTTCGATCAGGTGAAAATTCGGACAAAATCCAGGGAAATCTGGACAAAATCTCTGAAAACCTTCACAAAATTCCTGAAAATATGTGCAAAACGTAAAAAATATGAGCAAAAATGGCGCCCAACAACGCACAAAAAAACATGCAGAGCTTTTGATTGGAGGTCACTTTTTGCTATGGAGTTTTTTTCGGGCAAGTTTGCGAGAATTCGAGCAAAAATCCAAAAATTTGCCTGCTCCTACACCTATGCTCCTCAGTGGTAACCATAAAACAAAACATCGATCTCGATTGATTCCCTAGGATGACATGAGAGTATCTCTTTCGAGCACTGTTCCCAGAATCTCAAATATTGCGCGTAGAAAACGAGCACAAAAGTCTCATTGAATGACTGACTGGTTGAAATTGTCAGTCATTTTTCAAAAAAAGAAAAATTTAAATATATCTGTGTATTCCTTCCAAACGTTTTGCCTTCTTGATCCAGTCAATCAGTGATATACCGGTTCGAATGAAATTGTTTTTAAAGTTTCAACAAATTCAGTCAACCACTTCTTACCACTTCATTAAAGTATTCAGACGTGCTTGAAAGACTATTTTATTAAAGTTTCATCTCAGAAACTGATAAGTTTCGTACAACCTAAAATTGTTTTCAGTAAGCACAAAAAATCATATATCTGAGTGTAAGTTTGCAACGTTTCCCCGGAGAACCTGCCCCGGACCCTTCCAAGAAAGCATGCCTTAGCACACTAAACATTGTTGGGGGTAAAATCAATTTTTTCATATTGTTAAAGGGTAAATGAGACAAAAAAGGTTAAGAACCACTGCTCTAGCCTGTGAAATATTTTTTTCTTAGTAAGAATAGCCTACACTCTAGTGCAGGGGTCGGCAACTTACGGCTCGCGGGCCGAATCCGGCCCGCCGAGGAAAATCACCGGCCTGCAGCCCCTTTACAAATGTAAGTAACTGTATGGCACGCCTAGTGGTATTATATTTTATGCATCTTCCCTCTGTGCGATTTCTTGTATTGCATACTTCTGAGGAACTACTTACGAGAAACCGCACAGTGCTGTAAATGTGCTGTATGTCGTATTTTGGGTTTTGCTTATGAACTGTGAAAATCAGGAGTTAAATCTGATCGAAATTCCAAAATTCTCAAGTTTTAACAACATCATAAACAACAAAAGGAATGGAATTGTTGGTGGAAAATTAGTACGCCCCGCCACACCTTGCAGAGTTTGTTTTTGGCTTGCGACCAAGGAAAGATTGCCGAGCCCTGCTCTATTGTTTATATCATAAACTCTCTTCTCGCAGTTAACTGTATGTGCAGTTGAGATAGCGTATTCTCGACTACCGGAAAAAGCAAACGAGAACGTTGCGAATCAGCGAAAACATAATTTTTACAAACGATGACGTAATGAATTACGTCATAGGGGTCCTACAATGAAAACTGCTCCGGGGCCCTGTTCCTAAACCTAACCCAAATCCTAACCCGACACACTTACCTAAACACCAAACCTCAAGCCCTAATCATCAGTTTTCTCAGCGTATTTCATATGTAGAATATTGCACTGTGCATGCGCACATGGCGTGAAGTCAGAAATTTCGCTTGACACCGGCACTCGAACTGTTGTGTAACAGCATATTTGGTCCTCGGACAAAAATACTTAGAAGACCCTTGGTCAAGATCAGCGGTTCCCAAACTTTTGAGCGCGACCCTAATGTGGGTTTGCATAACACCTCGTGACCCAAGCCTCAAACAACATACACAAAAACAATGATTGCATGGATTCAGTGCTTTTTAAGCCGTTTTTGAATGTCGAAATGACACCCCAACATTTTGTAATGACACCCTAAATTCTGAAAGCCCAGGTATGGTTTTGCTTTGTATTGAAGTAAAACAACTTGAGATAGCATGTTTCCTGCAAGTGGTTATTGCAACAGACGTCTGCAATGTTATAGGCCCACACAATTTTCTGTCGTAGAAGCTGGAAGCAAAAATTGTAAATATAGTATCTGTGCATTGTCATGCGCACCGCCTCGCTTCGGCCTGTTACTTCCCTACCGCAGATTTGTACAGTATGGTGTGCGAAACTGCGAAAGCACTTTAATGCAATTATGGAAGTGTTTTACTGTTTCACCGTTGCGATCGGCTTGCCTGGCGGTGCATCAGACCAAAATGAAGACAAAAAAGTCGGCAGTTGCAGCGCGCATGCAAAACAAGGTGGTTGTCGAGTGAGGCAACAGTGAGAGCTAGGAGTGAGATTTTGGCCATTTGGGCCGCATTGAAGCAGCTGTCAGAAAATAAAAATGATGCAATACGCGTTGTTTTACTGCGACTTATAAAAACAAATAATTTCAACATGGTGCTTTCCTTTTGTTAACACTGGCACCTCATCTGACAGAACTGAGCAAAGCTTTTGAGGCGGTATGTTTTGATTTTGCACAGGTGGAAGCATCCATAGAACTGTGCATCAATAAGCTCTCTGATGCCGCTGTTAAATCCGAGCTTAAAAGGTAATTGCGAAAAGTTTGATAGTGATATGGGAAGCTTGGAACGCTGGATGATTTGGCTGATTCGTGTGCGTCAAGTGCATAGATGTACGGGAGTGCATATTTTTGGGGATGCAAAAAAATGTTGCCCAAATTTGATCTATCTTGTTTTTCCCAAATAACGTATGAACAGCAAGCCCTAATGTTGAGACTAAAATGTACGATTGTAAACAACTCAAGGTTTCGGCATGACTAATTAGGCCTACCAATTACAGGTACCTGGGTTCAAAGCCGTATAACCTCAACTAGCAATCAATATCCTGCATAGCTACATGTGAACAATGGTAATATTTACTGTGGTGAAAAATGTTTGCTATTGCAATAAAATCCCCTTAGAAATTGCTGTTCGTGCCACCACTCGTGCAAGGTGTTGTTAAGAATCTTCATTTTCAAGTTTTTATATACGTTCTAAACTCATTCTTCCAACACGATCATCCTAATAGCTAAGATCTGTTCTTCTCTAGCATAAATGTGTACAGTGGCGTACGCAGAAAATTTTCATGGGGGGGTTCATTCAGTGGCACATGGTGGCCATTTGTATTTAGTGTGCCTTGTTTGTGACGTCACAATTTGACGTCATATTCGTGTTTCCAAACCAACGTTTTGGCGAAGTTTGTTGACATAATAGGCATTTTCTTCCAAACACACTCCCCTTATTTTATGTATCATTGCACTGAGTATAAACTATCAACGCTCCAAGTTAGTATATCAGAGAAAAATAAACTCAAAGCTACTACACAGCAGTCCGTAACTGCAATAAAATCGGGCTGCGCGTTGAAACAGGGGAGTAAAACACACTCATCAATGCGTCAGAGCAATTTCCAACTGCGAAACGAGGCTGCGCTAATGTCTTGTCGAATACGAGCAGCCGATCATCGAGAGTGTGCGGCTAGACTGTCTAACACACACCCCGGTTTGCAAGATAAAATCTTGCTAAACTAGGCTACATAAGAATTGAGAATGCGCATAAAGCATACGCAAGAAAACTTTCAATTTTTGTTGTGCAGAGGTCTAACAAACTTTTAGTTTTCCTTTTTCCCTGCTGAGACATTATCAAATGGACACTTTTATGTTAACAACTGCTGTTTTTGAGCTCGTCTAATAGTTCTACTATGTGAAAGAAAATGGTAATGTAGCCATTGCGGTGATCAGCCTCAGCAGATAAAATAAAGACAATTGTATCGGATAAAGTGAACTATCGCGGAACACAAACTTAAACATGCGCAGTGGACGAAAGGTCTTCAAAAAGTGGCGGGATGGTTTCTGGACGCAGACGATAACCTAGATTCCCACCAAAACCTAATTATAACTTTTTGGCCCACGTACTATGTTCCTTGAAATTTGCATGCAAATTCATTCCATGTTATTTGCATTACGTCGACAAATTAACCATCAAACAGTATGCAAAAACAATTAATCTCCTTTGCGCAGGTAATAAAGTTTTTGTAAAATGTCAAGCTCAAGGGGACGGGGGTTTCAACCCCAACCCCCCTCCTTGTGTACGCCCTTAAATGTATGCATGTGTGTTGGCCACAATGGCAATCAATCTGGAAAAGGAGTAAACTATCGGGTTGCGATCTGAAGTATTACATTGCTGCAAATAGGTCAAGTCTCAAGTAAGTAGAGGGAAATGAGGCAATTGAGTACATAGCATATAGCTTAACCCTCCACATTGGGTAATGTGGACTGCAGTGTGTTGTACTTAAAATACTACAACTTACTTAAACATTTACAGCTTCTAAAGTCACATTATGAAAACCAAAAATCCACTCCAGTTTAGACAGTTAAATGTGCATTGAACACAGCATGCTTAGAAATAATAGCAACATGGGACTGATACACGCAAATACTGCAGCCTATATGATCAACTACTGTACTAAGGAATGTGTACCAATGCACATATCCAATAACAAATGACTTATAACATCAACAAGAATGTTTTATAAAAATGGCAGTGCTTCAATGCACTGCATTAGCATAAGCGAATTATGCAGTGCAATAAAGAGTACAGTTGCTACTGTTCTTGAAAACTTCACTTCACAATTGAAGCAATGAAATTTGGCAGGATGCAACATATGCAATTCATTGCATGAAACAAACGGAAAATATGAACACTTAAACAGTATAAAATCACAGTTACATTACCACAACGTAACATATTACATCTGCAGCTACGTAGTTATTTCTATTCATGAATATTTTATGGAAACAGACTTGCACTTGCAAATCGCACAACATCAAGCACGTCTGAAACACGAAAACTTCACAATATCATATCACAGCTACCCCACATTACTACCACAAAACATTTTGCAGCTACAGCTACATTTTAGTTGTACACTTTACAGCATCAACAATTTAAGGTTTACAAAAATTAGGGTTAGTTGGAATGATGAGTTACCACTTCATGTTCCTAATTTAAAAATGTTTCTAACTCTACCCAAATTTGAATGACGTTGTTTCGGTTGGTCCAACTTTGATTTGGGCTGTTGTAATTTGTTCAAATATTTGTAATATATGCAAATCTGAATGAAGCTCTTTCAATTGAAGCTCTTTCAAACCCAAATATGATCAAGGCTGTTGGAATTTGCCCAACTGTTTCTAAATGCATGCAATGTTAAATGAAGTGGTTGCATATTATTCAAATTGGAATGAAGCTGTTTGAAGTTAGCCAAAATTGAATGAAGATGTTCCATTTGGCCCGAAGTTGAATGGAGCTATCGTTGTTTGTCCTGAGTTGATTTATCTGTTGGAATTTACCCAAATTTTTCCAATTTATGGAAACATTTTTAACTTCACCCAAATTTGAATGAAGTTGTACCAATTTGCTTAAATTTCATTAAGATTGTTAAAATTTACCCAAATCATTATCATTTTATCCAAATTTGAATAAAACTCTTATAATTCACCCAGACATTTCTAAACGTACTAAAATTTTAGTGGACCTTTTCTATATAGTCTATCTTTGAACAAGATTGTTCAAGTTGCCCACAATTGAATGAAGCTGTTGCAAATTAGCAAAATTTGATTTGACTGATGGTCTTCACCCAAGTGTTTCCAGTTTATCTAAATGTTTTTGTTCTCACCCAAGTTTGATTGAAGCTTTTCTCATTTGCCCAAATTTGATTGAAGCTCTTGTACCTTACCCAAATGCTCCTGATTTACTCAAATGTTTCTAATTTTACCCAAAACGTTATTAAAGTTTTTTAGTTGGTCCAAATTCGATGAAGGCTGCTGGAATTACCACATGCTTCCAGTTCACACAAGGGCAGTGTCCATTTTGCCATCAGGGGCAAAAAAAGATGGCAAAATAGTCTTGGACTATTATTTTGAAAATTTTTGCCCAAATTATGGCCAATTTTTCAGCGTTGGGGATGCGGCCGCATCCCCATGCCGTACGCTTACGGTAAAGTGATATGGCGTTTTGGAAGGGTGCCGAAAGATTAGCAAAATGATCGTACCCATACACAGAAAGGGAAAATAACTGAACCAAAGCTGGATGATACCCAGTGCGGTTTTTGTCGCGGCCGTAGCACTATAGAACAGATTTCCACTTTCCAGCAAAATTCGAGAAATCCTGGGAGCATGCCAAGGACTTATACACATGTTTTGTCGACCTCGGGAAAGTATATGGCCGGGTTCCTCGTGAAAAGCTTTGGGGGGTGTTGCGGGAGTACGGTGTTGATTGGTGCCTCTTGCTGGCAGTCAAGTAACTGTATTCTTTCTCAGAAGATTGTGTCCGTGTCGACGGTGTTAAATCACAACCGTTCAGCGTCGGTGTTGGACTCAGACAACGATGTATGCAGTCACCACTCCTCTTCATAGTCTTTATCAGGGTTCTCCAAACTACGGCTCGCGGGTCAAACCCAACCCGCGAAGTCATTTCACCCGGCCGCAAAACACATTGTGCCAATAATGAAAAAATATATTTACAAAAAATGTGTTGATTTGGTAGAATGTATCATATCCCGAAAGAGTCACATTACGCAAGATGTCTGGCCTTCGAACTGTTGTGCAATGGCTATGTGATCTTTCCCAAAAAATGTGAAGATCCCTGGTCTATATGAATTGGATAGACCGTCACAGACGCGTCAACAAGGGTGTCACTGTTGGGAACTGCAGGATGAACCGTTTTCTTTTTGCGGACAAATTGGTACTGCACGCGTGGATCTTCAACAGGGCTTCAGCTCGCATTTGATCGGTTTTCTGATGCATGCGACCAAGCAGGAACGAAAATCACCACTGAAAAGATTGAGGCATTGTGTCTTATAAGACACCCAAGGCAGTGTTTTCTGCAAGTGAGCTACAGCAGGTGGAGACGTTCAAGTACCTCGGGGTGGTATTCACGAGTGACGGAAGTCGGAACAAAGGGTTTGATACGCGGGTTGGTAAAGCAAACGCAGTTCTGCGTGAGCTTTATTGCTCCGCGGTGACGAAACGTGAGCTTTCAAACAACGCAATGCTGTCAGTTTTTAAATGGGTTTTTGTTCCGATCCTCACATGTAGTCATGAATCTCAGGTGACGACTGAAAAAATACTGTCAAATAAACAAACGGCAGAGATGGGATATTCATGAAGAGTTCTCAGTGTGACACTTCGTGACAAAAAGCACAGGTCTGAAGTCCGTAAAGCCCAGGATGTCAAGCCCCTTTTCCGAATCGATAGATCCCACCTATGTTAGTTCGGCCATGTGTCCAAAATGCCCCAGGAAAGAATGGCGAACTTAGTCCTTCAGGCTACAGTCACCCACGGGAAAGTGGTCCAAAGTTTGTCCAAGGACCAGGTGGCGCGACTACATCTCCCACCTTGCTTGGTCCCGTCTTGGTGTGGAGCCAGCAGAACTATCTGGGATTTCTGTTGATCGTGAGACATTTCGGGTCTTCCTAGGGCTGCTGCCCCCGCGACTCTCCCCAAAGGAAAAGTGGGCACGAAAATGAGTAAATGAATGAGTGTGTATGTAGGCTTACATTGAACCTTTTTATTTATGACATTGGCTTTTGTTTGTTTGCCAAAAGTGAATGTCGTATACAAATAATTAACAAGGATTTTTTAAGGTGTTTTTTAGGAACTCGATTCGGTCCCTAGACTTGAAAATACGGGCACCTAGAATCAGAGAAAATGATCAAGGGAAATATCTATGAAATTTAGTCGGAAATTTTTCGTGTCCCTACATATCCATACCGGGTACCTAACATTTTCCAAAAAAACTGAATTTAAGCATTTTTGGATGGAAACGTGCGTTTTTGTGAAAATCAGTTAAAATTATCAGATATAGAAGTAAAACGGTGTTGACACCTTAAAGCTTCACCACGACACCCTTTCAATAACCTTAAAAAAACACTGGTTGGATGATTTTTGCAGTAATTTCTAAGTTCGTCTTCAATGTCAGGAACCTACGCTTTTCTCATGTAGATGTGCTTACAGACAGACACACACAATCAGTGGTGACATTGAAAATATATAACTCAGGTTTGGATCGCTTCGAGGCGATCCATTTTTTGACCTTGGTCTATCTACTAGTGTATGGTTCAAATTTGCTTCGTCATCAGTCTGCCCTACAGTTACCTTCAAGTCTAGCGACATCTCAATGGACCGACTTACAAGCAAAACTCTGAAGCAGGCGTGTTTTGTACAAAGCTGATGAGCTAGCTGTTCTGTGCTTAATGGTGGGTCGGTACTGAAATTATGGATGTGTTTAAAAGTTATTATTTAATCTGCGCTTCGCAATCAGGTGCTGACTGGCAAGCTACTAGTGATACTCGCGGTGATTCAAGTATGGAACACTTTCGGGTGATTGTTGTCAAACAGTTGTGATTATGTCGTGTCCTTTGCAACTGAGGATTTGTTTGGGACTCCTACAGCACTGCTGCAAAAGTAATAATGAAGGACAGCTGAGAAAATTACCGTCTGTTCTGTGGCTGTGATATTGTCCAGTTATCATGTTCGTCAGTGCGTTTTCGTGTTCATGTTTAGACGATATTTGAGATGTCTCGCAGTTGGAATTAGCAACGTTGCCATTATTGGGATTGCTCTGTCCGTGCTGCAGTTCATCACAAGCAAGACTTGCACAGGTAAAACGCATTGACAAATGTTTTTCCTATAGTTGTACTGTATAACATACAGTCCCAAGCAAAACCGAGATACAACTGATAAACATTATGGCTTGAAATACAGTACGGGAATTTTCATGTAGTTCATCTTCAAGCGGCCGCATCAGAATTTTCGTGGCCCAAGCTGAAGTTAGAACACAGCATCGCGTCATAGGAAAGTCCATGACAAGCAGCACCTAGACTAGACTGTAAGTCAAGTCTCTCTCGCTCTTTGACGTAGTTTTCTCTCCTTAGTTTCCTTTGGAAGATACAGGTATGATTTGACGAAAAAGTTAATTAACTTTGCGGCTCGCCAGCGATATCTCACCATTCATGCATGCTGCACGTGATAGTAAATCGGTTCCCTACTCCTGAAAAATGTACCGGGGTTTTCCGGAAGGCCGCCCAGGCCCGTTAATAGGAAAATAGACACATTGGGAAAATAAGACGTGGACCAAATAACCGCCCGTGCTGTTATACGACAGTTGCATATTGCCTGTGTCTGAACAACTACACATGCACACGTTTTGTTCCAGTGGTTTCAAATATATTGGGTCTTCAATAGCTATTGAAAAGGTGATCTGGGCCGCGATATCAAAAGTTTGCCGACCACTGGTGTAAGGTGACAACTACAAATAGTATTCAAGCTCAGTACGGTATAACGTTGGACGTACTGTGTGGTGGTATTCAACTCAAATATTAGCACCATATAAACGCCCACCTAAAATAAGCGCCCATGGGCGGACTAAAGACTGGGCGGCTTTCCGGAAAACCCCGGTACAGCACCTGGTGAAGTTTAGTCTTTTTAAGAAAGTGATCAGTGCAACATTCACAGAAAAAGCAGCCGCGTGGCCTATACAATGAAGCTTTCTTTTTTTGAAAACAATTTCGTACGTGGATCGTACACTTTGGATAGTTGCTACACTGCAGGTCTTAATTTTCCCAAATATTTTAGATTAGGCGTTAGCCACGTTTTTTAAAAGCTGTTTTTGCCTATCTCTATGTTTCTGTGACTTTGTACATAATTCCCAAGCAACAATGACGTAAAAGCATATGCCTCTGGTTAGTCAACAAGTTTGAAAAAAGCTCTGCAACCATCAAAGTATTCCAGTAAGGGGAAAACAACTTTTATGGCAACAGCACTAAAAGAGGAAAAAGATGGAGTGGCAGTACGAAAATTTTCAGTAAACCTTGATAGCAGTGGTGCTTGGAAGCTGCAATCAGAAAAGAATGGCAACCACACGACGGTCTACTAAATTAACGTTGGTAGTTTGTCAAGCAATGCGTTTTACCTCCATGTTCCTCAACAACAACACGTTTTCAGTGATGCAAGCTTGTTGTAACACCAGTGGCGTGCAGAGGGGGGGGGCGAACGGAGCGATGGCCCCGGGCATCCAAGATAGGGGGCATCAAAAGAGGGAGAGCACAAAAATTAAAATGCTGTAACTAGATTATTTTTTCCTTTTGTAAGGCTACTAACACATGTGGATTTAATTTTTTTTTAATTCATTTTTTTGTCAAATTCTAGCAGTTCTCACATTCTTCAATAAAAAGGTGTTGCACTCTAGGCGTGCGGCGCACACCCAACAACCTGATAGTTACGTGACCTTTTCCAGATCGTGCGAGGAAGGAAAAACAACAAAAAAAGGATTGAAAGATAATTATGGACGTATAATTGATTTTCTGAGCCAAATTTCAAAACTGCCCTATTTCAACTTGCTTGATTTCGCTGACTTTTTGATGCATTGCTAGTTTCCCGTTTCGTTTTTTGATCTGGCAACCCTGGGTGTGCGCTAATACAGCCGCATACATGTGCTTGCAATATGCGCATCATTTCGAGCTTCGTCATTAACTGGCAGTTCAGGCGTATTGATCATAACGGCTCACACAACCCCGTATCTGTTCTGTACCACCAGTTAGTTGCACATTTAACATTCACATAATAAAAAACGGAAGCTTTCTTGCGTACTTTATGCGCATTCTCAAGTCTTGTGTAGTTTAGCAAGTTTCAAACTGTAAACCAGGGTTCTCAAACACGCAGACCGCGGGCCACATACGGCCCGCCAGTGCATTTTGTGCGACCAGCGATGCTTTTTGGCAATTTTCATATAATTAACATATAACCGATGTGTTATATTCACCAATGTATGAGAGTGCTCGGCCAGCGACTGAACAAGTTCCTTCTAAAGAACGTACGGACGACTAGAAATTATTTGCCTATAACCCACGATAACTTTCGCAGGACATAAGATGTGAAAGCTGTTTCTACTAAGTAATGAGGTTCTACTACCGCCATTTTTGCGTTAGCGTCATAGTGCGGCCCTCGAGTTACTTTATAAGTCCTCATTTGGCCCTAGGAGCAACTTGAATTTAAGACCCTGCTGTAAACCCTGGATGTCCTCCATCCCCTCCCAGCCGCATATCTCTGCTCGACTGCTATTCGACGAGACATTTGCGCAACCTGATGTTTTTGCAGTTGTAAACGGGCCTGTCGTAGTGTTGAGTGTATTTTACTCCACTGTTTTAATGCGAAACCTTACGTTTTTGCAGTTGTGAACTGTGTTGACGCGGCACTGATTGGATTCTACTCCCCTGTTTTAAAGTGTTGCCGGATATTTTTGCAGAGATGAACTGCTCTGTCTAAACGTTAGTGCTGTGTTTTGCTCGGGTCTCCTAACTTGAAACACTGATGATTTATGTTCATTACAGTGACACGCTGTACAACAACGAGTAAGGAGAGAGCGTGTACAATAATATGCTTGTGTCAACAAACTTGGCGAAAACGTGGGTTTGCAAACGTGAATATGACGTCATATTGTGACGTCTCAAACAGCGGATCATCCAGTCACAATGACCGGCATACGCCACTGCTTAATACCAGAATTTGGTAGGGGGCATACAATCAAGCAGTCGCCCCGGGCATCACAAGACCTCTACACACACTTATACCTTTTATTCGTCTTGTCCAGAAAAAGCACGTTCACCGGATTTGCAAGCATCCGTTGAAGACGATAAAAAAAAGAAAAATGAAGTTGGCCAGGTGGTAAGTTTTTTTTCAAAATTGCCAAACTAACAGCAGATTTTGCATGCATTTGCTTGGAATGACAGCTGCTGATTGCGTCATTGAGCGTTTCGCGAAGACCTCAGTACAATGAGAAACCTTCATTTACAGTGTAAATTTTACACCAGGGTCTCCAAACTTTTTTGTCAGAGGGCCACATAAGCTATTACACAACTGTTCGAGGGCCGGACATCTTACGTTATGTAATTTTTTCGGGACATGTTGCAGTCCATCTTATCAACGATTTTTTAGTAAATATACTATTTTCATTATTGACGAAATGGCTTTGCTGGCCGGATGAAATGGCTTCGCGGACCGGATTTGACCCACGGGCCGTAGTTTGGAGAACTCTGATTTACACCAAGAGTTTTTATCACCTGGAACGCGTGATGTGGTAAAAATCACTGTTTCAAGAACTGCGTGCGATCAATGCAAAAACGCACCACGCGTTTAAAATATTTTCATTTTTCAAAACATGATGTCTTGTGCACCAGGGTGTGGGCGGTGCTTCTGTGTAGAATATCAATCTTCGAAACAATGCAAAATACTTAGCACAGCAGGATTATTGGTAATTGGAAAGAAACGTTTATGATTTGGGAAAGCTTGCAAAAATCTTTGGAAATGTGAAAAAACATCTTGAAAACATTGCAAAAAAGATGTCCTTGAAAAAATGCCCACTAACAAGATTGAGGCGGTTAGAAGAAAAAGAATGCGAACCTTTGTCGATTGAAAGTTTTGGGCATGGTTAAAGTTTATTTAAGATTGTAGATATGCTTTGCCGCTCCATCTGGTTGAGTAAGATTCAAACTTTGCCACTGACGATTGGTAGTGTTACGTGAAATCGATTTCCTATTAAAAATTTGCAGATAGATTCTTTGCTTGTCTCACATGTGATGAGTAGTTACTTGAATACTAATAAGTCCAAGCTTGAATCATCGTAAAAAGATGAAAGCAGAGCTTAGTCGGCTGATTCATAGAAAGCTTACAGAAAACCTAGAGCTTTTAATTGCTGTCATGAAAATGATTATTTACGTGATGCATATTTGCAGTGACACTGCAACATCTTCCGATAAACGCTGCTATGCTTCACAAAATGATCGATGTACAAGATAAATTAAAATGAAATCAGCTGCTTGTGACTCGCGAAGAAAATCCTATAAAATTTGTCCAACTACCGATGTGTTGATAAGCACTTGCTTTATTCACTTTGCAGGGTTTCTTAAAATAGCTTGAAACAAAAAAATTGAGGCAAAGTAGCCAAAACGTATGCTGCAAATCACAAACTGCGGTGGATGGTGTGCAGCTTTCGGCTGGTTTGAAATAGTTTATCTATAGGCAGTCGATTTTCTGTTTGAAAAATAATGTTAACCCTCGTGATTTCGAACAAAACAACGCAGAACAAAAAACGTGAGCTTATCGCTGTTCTTGCCTGTCGGTAACATCTTTATATAATGCACAAAATTAATACGTTTCTGCAGCTCTTGAAAATTTTTTCTATGCTATGGGAGCTTGTTAGACGTTAGACAAAGCAAAATATATATGTAGTTGCAAAATACGTTGCGTTTCTTAGATTCTTTTCTAAAATATCGTTTTGTCCTCTCGCATTAGAGTCAGTCAAGTTGTGGCTCTACAAGAATTGCCAGCTTCAGTCATCTGATCAAGTCTCTATTTTTCAAAAGGAGTGAGGGAAACAACTTCGTAAGTATATATTTTGCGCGTTGCAACCAGTTTTGCGTTGTTATTACCTGCACGAATTTACAAATATGTGCTATATGGTGCTTCACAGGCCCGGATGTGGAGGCACCAGGGCAGCCTTTGTGTGTACCGTAGATCCTCTGTACCTCAAGGAGATACAATTATACCTTTTAAGCATTGGCATCTCTATATTTGTTTTTTCTATTTTTCGGTAGGCACCCGTAAAGTTCATTTTCGTCCAAATAATGCTTTCTTTCTGTTGGTTGTAGTTTTCCGTGAGTGAAAAAAGAAAAAAGGGCGATAGTTTCAATAAATATAAATTTTTCTTCGTTTCCTAGTAATGTTTTTATTAACTTATTTAATGATTATTGATATTAAATATGTTAAACCAGCCTTAACCTGGGGTCTCACGGCCCATGATTGTGGAAAACCCCAGTTTGACGAAGCCCCTGGGTAGATGTCCACTTTGCCCTCCCATAAATCCGGCCCTGGTGCTTCATCAGTATTCCAACACATCCGCATAAAATATAGAGACTGAATCCGTTGAGAGGAAATCTTACGTGATAGGCCTACTGCAGACAGGGCCGTTCACTCATTATGCACCCCCTAAAAATCAGAACAATTTTCTCATTCTTCGGGAAATGTCGCAAAGACCAAAATGTGTCGTAAATGTTTGGTAACATCAAATAAGCGAAAGCTTGTAAGAAACAGGGCGCCTCTCCAAATCAATCCGCCGCGCTGGGAATCGGGCAGTTGGGCAGGTCTGAGTGCAGATAAAGCTGGAGAGGGTGTAGCAAGGCCTCCTAGAAAACGCAGGCCGTTCAGCGTGCCTGAAAAAACGTGCCTACGTCACAACGATTGGTCTGTCTGTTACCACCTTTGTAATAAAAAAACTGTTGAAGGTGAATTTCATCAACTAAAAGCATAACAGTCTTTTGTCGCTCGGCTGCAAGATTTTCACTTTTTCTTTGACATAACACAAAAACATGCTGTCATGCTGTTCAATCAAAGGGCTCATTGCTTTTGACAATGTTATTTTACGAATGGTGTTATTACATGGCACAAGACAATTGCCACTTGTGCGCAAAAACCTGTACGCGTTTGGTGCAGTGTTGTAAAAAACAGATGCAAATACAAGAAAATCGTAGGAATAACAACAAACAC
>JGI24159J19872_10006158_pt1 | contig 15587 bp, 7 predicted proteins | sample Ectturendosymbi4_FD_19872 | JGI IMG/M metagenome (IMG submission 19872) | reverse complement strand
ATGCATACATGGGCGTAGAAAAGGAACGAAAAAGTACGTTTTTAACTGCATTTGAACAACGGGAAAAAGAGGCTCGCAGCTTGTTTGCTGCACAATAAAAATGCACTGTTCCACTTATTTCAATCTTCTGTGCGGGAATTAGTTCCAAGAACAACACGCTGATATGAAATCACGTATTTACTATATTTGGAACTGCTCCAGCAGTGATGACTGCGCAGGTCATGTTGTACAGTACTTCAAACAACTACACCAAAATGCTCATTCCCTATTCACGGTCCAGGCAAAGGCAGCTGAACAAAGGATTCGTACAGGCTGAAAAACTGATGCTTCTGCTCTTTCATACGAGACGTCCGTCCCGTTCTAAAGCGTACCGTCGCCCTCTGCATATCTAATAAAACTTTCGCTTGACACGGAAAAGCGAGAGAGTGGGAGAAACGAAATCAATACTGTGACAAAAACTCAGGTCTTCTCCACGCTGTTTTTTGATTAACGATCGATTTTTGCTCCGATAATATCATGGTAATGATGCTAATGTGCCTTAGCAACGTTTTTCTAATAGTTGCAAATAAAATGACAACGCGGTCTTTTTTACCATCATACAACACAATGTAACGTAGATGAAGAAAGCATGGCATTATTGATTATTTCGAGCAATGTGCAAGTAAACCTGGGCCACGGGCCTCAACGGCTGTAGCCGGTATTCAAGCACTTGGAATGGAACGGAGGATACGCTGCCAATGAATAAATGAAGATAATGTTCCCACACACGTGAAGAAAGCATATCGAAGGGTTACTGTTCACTAAAAACCTTTTCAAAACTCACCGTGGCACAAACGAAGCCCTATTATGGTCGAAATTTACATGCGGTACCTACATAGATAGTTACGACATTGGCAGTACAAGTATTTGAAGATATTTGAAGATAACATTCCAGAGAGGTAAAAAAACACTGTCAAGAAAAAAACGAAACTTCATGCTGTTCCGACCAGTAATTTCTTAACGCTGCAACTAAAATATCAAGTGTAAAAAAAGTTTCAGATATTAAATAAAAACCAATAATAATAAAAGCGGCCACGGTAGTTCAAAGATTACAATGTTTGTCTCGCGATGAAAAGGTTATTGATCGCATCTAAACCAGTAAATGAATGATTCGTAGGCTACGTTTTTTTGGACAAACGCATCAGCTTGACCGTTCCGGCCAGAACAACAGCACAGGCTTTTCGTTTTCTTAAATAATGACGTCACCCGATGCAAAGGAAGTCAGCCGTCCATATCAAAACACTACGCCGTTGACACAATAACAGCTTTCAGGTTGCTCTAAGCCTGTGATTATTTCTAAATGAATTATGGATTTACTCACACAATAAAAGCGTCAGGACAAGGTTTCGCATTGTTGACAACGTAGTTTCTGCTGATGTATACTTAAGCAAGACGCTGGCAACAACTTTCAAATCAAGCTTATGTTTCATAAACTCAGAATGCATTCTTAGATGTTGTACAGAGGTTAAAATATTTTTCTATCTTTGGTTGTCATTTCTTTATCGTCTTCAAATTCAGATGACCTAGATTTTATGCAAGCCTAACGAAAAATCAATACTATCTAGAAAGAAATATTGCAGAGGAAGTGATTGGAAACATTACCCGCAAAATTACTCTAAAAAACGTATTGACCGGTGTCCGCGCACACTGCTATCAGTTTCAACGTACATGATAAATATCTGTACAACAGCAAACCTTCTTAGTGGCCAGTGTCCTCGCGAGCACTTGACAAAGAAACTGCACAAGTGATCACCTGGCAGCAGGGGCGGAGCTAGGGGGGTGCCAGGGGGGCCACTGCCCTCCAAAATTTTGCCGGCTCTCCAGTGGCCCTCCCAAAATTAGGTCTCTTTCTGTAGGTCTCTTTCTGAAAGTACTACACAGACCATTGACAGCTCCCCTTGTTGCAAAACTGGCCCCTCCAGTGGCCCCCCCAAATGAAAATGTCTGGCTCCGCCCCTGCCTGGCAGCAAATCTCAACTGTCTGTTGCTATCACAATACAACGTTTGTGTTGAACAAATGAGCCAGGAAAGAAAGGTTTACGAGCAAATGTAATTTTCAGCAGCTCAACAAACCTTCACGTTTTCGTGATGGCTCTGTACAAGAGCAAAGATAAAATTTAGAAGAAAACACTCAAACCAGATTTAAAAATATAAGGGAAACTGTTGTAGGCTATCCATGACAAATCACTGAGTTACTGTCGAATCGAAGGCCTAATAGCAGTGTTGTAAACGGAAAAATATTGAAGGCGTTTGCTCAAATTATGAAAAATTGGTTGCTATCAAATCTTTTTTTCCAGTCGCGAACTGTCATATACACGTCTTTACCAACTTCAAACTACTCATTTACGATATAATTAAAACCAGTTAAGTCATCGTAAACAGTGCAGGTGCTTCACTGCACACATCTCGGCAGTGCTTTCTGTACATCACTACTCATTCAAGTTCTTTTACGGCAGTAAGTAATCATCCTTTGACATCTTTATCGACTAATGACAAAACCGACGTGCACCTCTCAGTATTTTGTCTGGTTGTAACGTTTGGTTGCTAGCAGCAACTACACCAAACCACTAACGACTGTAAAGATTGCTGCGCTCAGATTCAACGCATTAACGTTTTTTAATCAGTTGAGATGCAATTCCCAGCGGCAAACTGTTGTTGGCTTCATTCAAAACGTTCTGTTGTCCAAACGTTTAAGCTTGGAACGTAGGCTCCAAAATTAGCCTTGTTTTTGTGCAAAGTTTCCTGAAAACCTTTGCCGAGTTTTAGACTAAGGTCCAAGCTAATAGAGAGTTAGAATCTTCTAGAATCTAGATTGTTTTTATTATGAGTTTAACCATCAAGGCGTTAATGCACCTAATTTGTAACAGGAGTCGTCTGCATTTATGGAACTGACAACCAATGTTCCCTCAAAGGTGCGCAACTACGCAATTGCGCAGCACCACCAGACAATCTGCGCAGTGCCATCTCATTCTCGCGCACTTCAAACATTCAAAATTTCATGCGGTATAGATATATATATATATATATATCCAGGCCCGTCGCCAGGATTTAGCAGCAGGGGGGGCCAAAAACCAGAAGGGGGGGCCACATTTTAAAACACAGTATTGGACATATGTAGCAGCCGGGAGCCAAACGTGAAATGGGGAGCACCGATTTCAAATGCAGGGGCCGGGTACCACAGCTCCCCCCGCTGGCGACGACCCTGTGTATATCGCATAGCCATTTTAACGTTGGGAACGTTTCATTGTTTGTGTGTCTGCATGATTGGGCAGTTGCATGCGCTTCGTGCGCAACAAAACAAACATTTGCTCGGTGTAGACTTTTCTTAGAGGGAACACTGCAGGCAACGAGTCTCATCTGCGCGATACCTGAGGGCTGTATGATCACACTCATCGACAAATGCCTATATGCTCTTCTTGCTATACTAAGCTATCATGGTGGCTCTGGTGGGGAAGATTTTATTGTCGTCGAAAAGATTTCTCAACGCATGTTCTTACTTCATCACTTTAATGCAAGTACTTTCAAAAAAACTGAAGCCTTCAGCAGTTATTTTCTGCTGTTCACAAGCATACCATTTAAGATTTCAGCAAAATGCAATCGACCCGACCACACACTGCAGACGAAAAAATCTTACGTGTATTCCAATGTTGACATTGCCCATGCTTGGGTAAGATGTAGGTGGAAGAACGAACTGTGGTTGCGACGCTTGATCGTATCCGAATCTAGGTCTTGTTTCCGCGTTGTTCAACTTGCTTAGATCCAGGCACGTGGTTGACGGACGTTTCGCGATCTGCGATCATATTAACGGCGACTGAACGAAGGCCGGTAAGCCTGGATTAGAATTCTTAAAATTTAAAGTTATCGCCATTTATCTTCAGTTTACCAGCTGCACAGTGCATACGAGACGCACAGACTAGCCCGTCTTGAGTTGTACAAGTGCTTGTTATAAGGATTTTATTTTTAATTGATAATGTTGCTCCGTGACCAACCTTCATGCTGGAGTGGGCATTACTTGGGCTGTGCTTGGACATGTTGTTGCTTTGATCACTGACCGCTTGTTGGGCTTGTCGCTGCACAAGAAGAAAACATAATAACTGTAGAAAAACTTTTTGGTAAAAGTTCCTACTTGCATGAACGCCGAACTCAAAGTTAGACAAATTACATCATGGCTGCTCAACCTGGCGCCAATTTCAAATTAGTTACATTTGCCAGAAACGTTTCCTTTATGAAAACTGTACTAAGTAACAAATGCGATCTGCATCACTTCTGAAAAAGTTTCCACAATGGTGTAAACATAACAGTTCTCCACAGGCAACTGACGTGCTTCGAGTATGTGTGCTGGTCATCCCTTGACTTTCGCCGCAAGATGTCGCTGAGCACTTTCTTCAGCATCTTGCTGCATTCCTCATCTTCGACCATCTCATCATACCCGTGCTGGCTGCGCCGCGTTGAGGGATCATGGTGGGAATAGGCCCTCCTACTGGCCTTGGGGCGCCTTCTAGGCGGTGATTTAGGCCGGTGATAGCCTGAACAGCAACGAAATGCGTCAAGATTATCCGTTCGTGACGAAACAACATGAACATTGCAGTTTCAAGCTAGACAGAGATCGTTAACGATTTTGAAGTTGATTCGCAGTAAAAGGCTAAGAAAACTGCCGAGAACTTGTTTTTTGAATCGTGCGCATGTATCACCCACAAACGTTTCCCTTCGTATGGAGACAACTCAGCGAAAGACAGTTCGGCGGGTAAGCATTTGCTCCACACAGTGTCAGAATAATTGCTTACCACTGCGTAAAGCTGTTGGATTCCTGCTCTTTACCCCACATCCGCCGAAAAGTGCACGCAGTACGCATTTCGCGTTTTACAAAACAAAAATTTGCCTGAAGCGTACCGACAGCTACATTCTTAAGAAGTTTTAATGTTTGGCTCGCAAAGCATGCTTTGCCAGCGACTCTCATTTCAACTGGATTTACACATCTTCCACTCAACTCCTCGCGTCATCTGCCACCTGTTGCGACGCAGGATATTTACCGCACAACAAGGTTACTTGGCCATTAGGATGAATTCAAATGAAAAATGAAAATTTTACTTGCTGTAATCCTTGCGTCACAGCAAGTAAAAAAAGCAAATCCCATCCAGCGTCAAACTTCAGAAGTATCTGAACAAAAGCGAGTGCAATCACAAAGCGTATCGCGTTCTAACAGTTCAGTTTCGTTATACTCGATTTTGGACTCCTTTCAAAGTGTCACGGATGGTATGCAGCTCCCATTTCTGCTTGCTTGCGCCCTGGACCTTGTGGCTGCTTTCCCAGTGAAGGCTGCAATGGCGGCGAGTCAATGGCAACACCACGCGTGGACCGTTCCCTTGCACCCACCTATTAACACCGATCACGCGAGGCTGAACAGGTCGTGAGTATCGTTTTTCAAGCCTTCGGTATGACCAGGCAGGGCACCGAACCAGCTTTCCAGCTTTAGTGGCGCGTGATCAACCAACTGCACCCCTTAGCAAGTCTGAAATAACGTTTTGACTTGTTTTTTTTTAAGTGAAACGTTAAATGCGAAAAAGCTTGACAAAAGCTTTCGTTGCCATGGTGAACTCTTCCTGAACGGTTATTCACGAGAGCGCAGACTGCATCAATCCAAAATGTCAGCAACAAATAAGAAACTGCTGTTTCATAGTAGAAGTTAAATTATTTTGGCAACCTTTTCAGATAAGCTTTGAAACACATTTATCGCACAAAATTGGTTTGACTCAAATAAGTACAAAAAATTCGCTGTAAAATTTCGACAAACCTGGAAATTGAATTGTTGTTTATACCTCAAATCAAGGTTCCTATAATTATAAAGTGCCAACAGTAAAACAAATTAGTGACTTTCTTTTGTACATGGACGAAAAATTCAAACTCACTGAAAGTGAGGTATTTGTCTTATGAACAATTTTCCAATATTTATCTTTAGTTTTCTTTTATTTAATTTTCGTGCAAAAATTTAATTCTTAAGGGTTCTTTCCTAATTTTCTCTCAAGCTCAGTTGAACACCTCTTTACCTGCAGGTTTGCAGTACATTATTGTCAGTCACATTCAGCTTTCTGATTATGCCAAACAACACAGCGAAACATGGACACGAGTAAAAGCTCCCAAAAATTGAAAAAAATTACTTTCTTGGTGACTGTGAAGATCTTTTCCAACTTGTCCAATTTTGTCTTTCAGCATCAGCAGGCATAGTTTCTCGGCAGTCGTTAGTTGGGACTTTCCGCTTTTGCTACTTCGCAAGACCGGCTCTGAGCATTCTGCAAACAGTTAAACAAACAAGCAGCTAGAGCAGGTTGCGCAGGACGAGATTCGAACCCCCTGAATTTAGCGTCTTTGCCCCCTTCGCGTGCTAAACGACCTGGATGAGATCTTTCGTACGATGAAGGCGATCGCATGCCTGCTCGCGGCCGCATCAGTCTGTAGAGTTTCGGACGATCAACGCTGACCTCTTCAAAGGTGTACAGGCCGCTATAGGGCTCCTCTGTAGTGTAATCCTCTGCAAAAGAACGCAGACGAAGCGCGCTGTACTACTCGGCCAGTCTACGGAGGATCACTCTTGGGATGCAATGGTTAGAGCCCGCAGGATGACATTAAGCTCCAGGACAATGAAAAATCAACGTTGAGAGGTGTGAATTTAGTCTGCTGCCTGTAGTGCTGAGTGGGTGTCAGATGCAATCTTACTACATTTAGGTAGGGTCTTCTTCAACATTGGTTTAACTGACTNCAATCACTGCTGTCACTAATATTTTTGGGAAAACAAACGGGTAAGGGATAGCTTCGTAGCCTACTATCTGACAGCACCAATNATACCAGCATTGAGAATGCAGCTACGTGAGAATTTGTGCAATGAAGCATAAATCGGTTCATCGAGTCTTAATCAGTTGCAACCTGCTTGAAGCCCATCGTGCGTTATAACAAATCTATTTTTTCGGGCAGTTGCAAAAATGTAGTGATTGTGACTAGCCTGTTTTACGAAATATTGATCAATAACTTAGCATCCTGCCTAATCGCTCTTGACAGTCCTAGACATAAAGTCGTTGTAATTGTAATGGACACTCCCCATTGGACNTTTGAACGACATTGATTAAATTGTCAACCACGTGTCTTAAATCACTTTCTGCACTGTTAGAAATGCTCCTGCAAAATGTAGATCGCTCTGTTGAAGTTATGGTATAAGAACAGCGTAGGCACGCCAACAGATCTCACTCACAAGTTGCACGAAAGGTCAAACCAAGCGACATTTTCTGGACTATTTCACTTAGCACAGTAAGCTGAGAATGGTCAAGTCCTAAAGGTTATCTAACTTAATTTTGGGTTTAATTATCTGATTTTATTAAATTAAAAATGTTTACTGCTGGAACAACAACCTCAATGCCCACATGCTACGATCGACTTAAGTAACACGAGTTTCAGGTAAAGATAAGGACACCTAAGCTGCTACAATCTGCATTTGCTTAGCAAAGCAATATTGCCACACAGGCAAAGTTTCAAAACGGTGTTCGTGCGTATGATTCTGAACAAATAGAGAAAACTTCTGCTCATAGTCTGCATTTGTACTTCAGCAAGCTAGACTAGCACCATGCTGCACGCCTCGTTAGAACGTGATACTCAAGGAATTCTCACCTTCCGCAGTGTCGTCGTCAAATGAAGAATATCGCACTCGTAAGCGCGGCTCTTGCATGGTGGCTAAAACCGAACTATTGCGAACCCCCGCTGTTTATCTTGGTTCTTTTTGTTTTCCGATACATCTCAGCCTTGCTGGCAGATTGCAGCAAGCTGTGCCAGACATTTGTGATACTGGAGATTGTGACGTCATACTCGAGTCTATTACAAATAATTTCACTACTCTGGGAATTAACCTCAATATGTCAATCAGTATCTATCAAAAGAATGATCGAGACAATATGGTGTTCACTGAGCATAGATTTCGCCTATTGAGAAGATATCTTCAGCTCTTATTCAAATTGATTCATATTATGGTGTGTCATTCAGATTTCAGACCAAAGTAGACTAAAGTGAGAAAGGTTACATAATCTGAACGCCTGAATGCCTAAAGAATTGCAAGAAGTAGCATTATTTGTCTTGAATGTTACTTTGTGTAATATATCAAGAAACAGTACTTGGACGACTACACGTGCTTTTCGCTTTTCGCGTATTTGGCTGCGGTGATTTACTATAAATGAACTGTCTTCACAGTTGTTTTCGTCAAAAACTACACAAACGTTTTTATGCTCTGAGATTTTGCCGCGGGTTTTTAATTTTTGCACCGTACTCGCTTGTATATTCCTGCTTACTGACTCTAACATTAAAAATTTTGGTGGTTCATTCAAAAATGCATCAAAGGAAAAATTAAGTAGAGGTGGCTGTAACGCGTGCAATCATTCTTATAAAGATCCACTAATTTTGACTAAAAGTGCTCCAGTATCTCGAAATGATTTTCCCAATTATTCACAAAGATGAAGCCAGCAAGATGTCCTCCAGCAAACGCATTGATTGCTTCTGGTTATACTCGTTCGTCGTACTTTTGGCATCTGCTTAGTCGATAGATTTCGGCTGTGCCAAATAGAGTTGTTTGAAATAGGTCTATTCAGTTGCAAAGTTTAAGTGTTTCTGAGATGAATGAATTATGTCCAGCTTCTTATATCAGATATTTTTTCATTTTTTAGTCCCCTCTCGTCCACAACAACTGTGTTCGTAAAAGTAGATGATGTCCAAGACACACCACCTGTTTTCTATCTGCTGCCCTACGATCGAACAATAAAAGAAAATGTTGAAGTGGTAAGTTTGGAAGTAGAAGAGCTGTTAAGTTACAAAAGAAGAGTTTATTTCATGGGGTGTTTTACAATTTGTAAGGATTGGCCACTTCGTTTTATCCACTCCTGCCTTACTGGATAAAATGGAAGTTTGAGTTCCCACAGGAGAAAACTTCATTTTCTCGAACGAAATCTACTGTACTTCACGCGTCAGTTGCAGGAAAGTCAGAAAATCCTGCAGCAATCTTAATCTTACAATTATAAAGATAAACGGAGTACAGTTAGTCAACATTAAAAGTTGCTTCAAGTATTTCTAGCAATTTGACACGTTTTCTTTCAGCAAACTTTCGTTTCCATAGTCCTCGCAAATGATAAGCCAGTACTGCAATGAAGCTACAAATTTTGAAATGACAACATCCGCAAATTTTTGAAAAATGACAACTCTCTAATCGCAGCGAGATTGAGGAGGTCAGCTGAAAAACTAAGTAGCTTTTTTGGGAGGGCGAATTAGCCTTTGTGAAAAAAACAAAAAATTTTAAACAGATTGGCAAATATTAAGTATTTTGCAATTTCCAAGATTAGTAATAGCGCTCTTTAGCATTTTTACCCGCGGAGACCTTGAGTGTAGCAACCAGTCAGCACAGCCATTTTCCCAACGAAAGCTTTTGGCAGTCGTGCGGAGTGTCTCACTGCCACTTACTTTTCATAGCTTAAAAGTTGCTAACGCTGCTCCTTATACTGATGAGTTTTGAAGAGTGTATTTTTGGCTCTGCATCGCTGCTCATTCCAGGGTGAACATAAGTCCAGTTTCACCGGGAAATACCCAGATTTTGGGGTCGCATCTCAGTTTTATGGTCAGTCACCTGTTTCTCCTGCAAAAAGAAACTGGTCTGCAGGCAACGTGAAAGAAGTCGTACTTAGACGTGGAAACTCCATAGAGGTTTCCGTTTCCTCTTCTGAACAAACGATGACATTCTTATCTTTTCCCTTTATTTTTGGTGAAAACTTGTGTAAAGTTTGTGCATACCAAGCGAATTTATATGCTTTGTTCTAACTACAGACGTCGTACACGGAGCTCAAAAGATCAAAAGCACACTATTATTATGGCCCTTCAATAGGTTAATAGGTTTCTGGAACGAATAATGATTAAAACGTTTGAAATCCTTAAAAGCTACCTCAAGGAAAATAGTTTGAAAAACTGATTCGTACTTCAAGTAAGTCGTCAAAGGCGTCGAATTTATCAACAAACATTTTCAATAGGAAGACGATTTCACGTAACTTGGCGCATCCCCAGTCTTAAATGTGCAAACAATATTTATGGGTGAAATGTTGAAGGGCTACTAAAGGGCAAAGAAAAAAAGCCAACGCAAGACTTAAATAAATAAATCAAAACATAAGCTGCGGGAAGCAAAAACTGGAAATTAAAATCTTTGTAATTCATGTGGCCTTTTGCATCTTTTGTGCAAAAGTATGTTTAAAAAGATAAACCACTTCACGTTACTCCTCAAGCAATTCATATATCTGAACCTTAAACGCTACAACGACCTCCTTCCGTTTGACATGTACTTTGCACTTTACAGGGATCGAAGGTAGTCACAGTCTCGGCGCTAGATGGCGATCGAGGAATGGAAAACGACATCCTCTACTCTCTGGTATCGGGCAACGAAGACGGTGCTTTTCTCCTTTCAACTGGCGAAATTCGGGTTGCGGGACCGATCGACCGTGACGCCCGAGGATTTTCGGGCGTTTACACCCTCACTGTGCGAGCTGCCGAACTGTCTAGGAAGCAGTCGACCTTGGGTGCGCACTCGGAAATAACATTCGACATCATCGTTGATGACGTCAACGACGAGCGTGCCCATTTTGACCAGAGAGCGTACGAATTGTCGCTGCCCGAAAGCACACCCGTCGGAATGCACCTACCGATCGTGATACCTGTCGTGGGTAAGTCTACGCAAGCTGCGTCAATTACTGATTTGCCGATTTCATTTTCTTTGTCGTGTTAATTTTTTTGTTTAGAAAATTAAGTCTATTTAAAAAATTAGATTTTCTCACTGATATTTGTTCTCTCTCTGTTCGTGTTGTTTTAATATGCTATTATTCGTTTTTATCTTTGCGTCTTCCGCTTTTTTTTTGAAAGACAATATATTTTTCAAGCAGGCCTTTAATTTGAAGAATTTTGCGAGACGAAAAACGCCTCAGCATTCACTGTACAAACACAAGATTAACAGTCAAAGGCTACTTGCAGTCCGCCCGTTACATTACCTAATTACCGGTCCGTATAGCTGCTTGCTTCGGTTTTTATGCAAATCATGAAGGACATTACAAACCAGTGTCTATGCAACCCTTTCAATGATTCACGGTATGCCGGTTATAATTTTATGTCATTAGAACAACAGGATTGTTCTCGCAATGTATGAAGAGACAGCTGTCTAAACAACTCCAAAACCTTGTTGTTCACTAATTTCGTTTGATGTAGGAACAGCAAAAAAGTTTCCCCATATGCGAAAAAGTTTTGACATTTCTAGAGCATTTCCATGTACAATCATATACAGAAGTATTTCTCACCCCACCCTCTCCCAGTTCTCATTTGTCTTCGTTTGTTTTTATTTTATTTTCAAAAATACCTGCAGACTTTATACACTGTAAACTTTACTCAGATATCGACCAAGGCCCCAACAGTGACGTCACAATGTCAGTGGACTGGAAAGCCAGTGAATTCCTTACAGCAAGTCCGGTCACTTTTCGTCGGAAGTCTGACGTCACGTTGGTGCTGAAAAGAGAACTGGACTACGAAAAGCAGAAAAGAGTTCGAATAAAGGTTGTTTGAAAAGTGCTTTCATTCTGTTAAATTTGTCCGGTTAAACTACACAACAGCCACTAGATCTGGATGTCAGGTTTAACATCTTGAGTGAAAGATAGTTTTGGTATGGCGTTTGCACCCTGCAACATGGTTTGTCATTATTGCTGATGTGATGATGAACCTTGACTGAGTCCTTTAGAACAAGCTTAGGTTGCAGATATGTCCGTAATTTTGATTACATCTACGGAACTTTTTTGCCAGTCTACGTTGTTTTTTCTTCATCTCTCCAAGTAAAGGTCTTTCAGTGCAATTCATAATATAACATGTGACGATTCAGCAAATAATTTTTTATTTTAGGTATTCTAGCCAGACGTTTTCATCGCCGTTGTTATTCTGTAAAAGCATGTCTTTGACATTGCTCTTTAGAACAGGCTTGCTACATCGTAGGCCAGTGTGACAATAAAACAGAAACGAAATTGGAAGCAAAAAATTCGTAGCAGGCAGCTCACATAAAACCAAACATAACCTTCATGCACAGATATTAATCAGCAGCCCCGTAACCAGGGGGGCCGAAGCCCCTCTGGAAAAACTTTCGCCCTCCTGGAAAAATGTGTTGGACATAGTTTAAAACTATTGGACACAGTTCAAAAAATTTGGGCCCCTCTCAGAAAACTCTTCGAACCTTCTGGTGTCCCAAGCTGGTTACGGGCCTGTTAATCTGCCGCTAACAAAAAGATAATCAGATCACAAAAAATACAAAAGTGAAAGGAAAAACCGACTTACAAGTAAAGGTAGTGTCCAAGGGAAACACTAGAAATTAAGACACGAAGCTTTCAGAACTTGTAGCTGTGCTCTATACTTCGAAATAGGTTTGCAAGGCATGGATAAACACACGGTAAGCATTTATTCGAACCTGGCGGTTTAAATTTACATATCGCTGGATGTGCACTCGAATTCCTGCCAAAACCAAGTTGTTTAGTAGCAGATTACTGGAAAAGTCTTTTTTTACATGATACTGAAATTATTCTCAGTACATCAACGTAACCACTGTTTATCTACAGCTCTTCGCCAATGAAACAAACGACCCCGGATTGTTTTCATACTGTGATGTAATAATCACCGTGGTGAACGAGAACGACAACGCACCCGTATTTGACAGAATCGAATACATCGTCAACGTTTCTGAAAAAGGTACTTAGCCCCAGCGGCGTCGTGCGCACAGGAGCCAAAGCTTCCTAAATTCTTGAGCAATAATATTTTTTCAAAAAAAACAGCATTTTAAATGCTTTTCAATGTTTTCTATCATAGATGGGTAATCCTTAGGGACGATATTATTGTGAATACCTCGTGCAAAAGTGGACAACTATTTTATGCTTTTCTTTTGGAAAAACCACACCGCAACTAATTTGTCTTCTATCGGAGTGCTCCAAGCAATGTTCCCTCTAAGCTGCGCGCCTGCGCGGCCGCGCAGCTCCTAAGACCCCTCTGTGCAGTTGCAACAATGTTTAGCGCAGTCTCCACTACTTGCTAACCGCTAAACCGCTAGATTTAATAATTTCTGTTCAGTAAAATTGTGATTCAGCGCACCCGCTTGTTTTTGCGCGCAACATTATTAAAAATTGGAGGAAACATTGACCCCAAGTAGTTTCCATTCTTGACGTCTGCTGCAACGATTACTTTGCACTGGTTGATTGTAAGGAGATTTTACCCCTCTCTTCCGACGGTGTAGTCACTGAGCGAGCAATCAAGCACGAACGCAAGCAAAGCTCGTGCTACGGACTTGACAGACATTCCCGCAGCTTCTTTGCACCGAGCATCAGTCAGACTAGTCAGGCTTGGTCTGGAGTCGAACTCCGAACCTACCAGCACCGCTGCGGAAGCTTGTATTACAAAATAAAACGCAATTATATTCACAAATGTTTAGAAATATATCATTTTGTTGAGATTTACACTTTTCTGTCTTTCCAGCTAAGGTCTAGTCGGGTGTTATACGGAGGTTGAAGTCTGATGCTGAATTTGAATTGAATCTTTCTGTTGAAATCCATTTCAAAGTTTGATATGAAACAAATGAATTAGATCATCGCCTTTGCCTGTTTGTGCACTTCTCAAAGGTCAAATGCATATGTACGTCATTACGGGCAAAGTATTCTTTAAAACAGGGGTCGCCAACATGATGTCCGCGGGCGCTAGGTCGCCCGCACGGACCACGTGGGCCGACGGCGGGCTTGTTCTGACAATAGCATTGACATGATCAGTGTCTTCACATTGATGAATATCTTTAATTTTTATTAATGATAACATAGTTGCAGACAAATAGAGAAAATTTATATTTCAGAAGTGTGTGTATCCAACTGGTAGCCCTTCGCATGAATCTGTACCTAGAAGTAGCTCTCAGTTTCAAAAAGGTTGGTGACCCATGCTTTAAAACATGGGAAAACGTTTTTAATAATTTATAAATCAAACTTAATGCCGACTGAATAAACAAAATGAAAAACTAATTCTCCATTATGGCGGCATCGGATTCATTTTACAAACTGCACACGTTGAAGCAATTTTTACAATCATCAACCCCTATCTGAAAAATATCTAAAATATTTATATTGTTCACGTGGTTCTCTTATAAAATCACACAACGTGGCAATCAATGCTTCCCTCTGAGGTTCGCAACTGCGCAGTAGCACCAGAGACCATTTGCGCAGTAAAATTTCGTTCTCGCCGACTTGCAACATTCCAAACTAAAATCGTATGTATATCGCATAGCCCTTGTAACACTTGAAATGTTTCATTGTTCGTGTGTCTACATGGTTGCTCAATTGCATGCTCATCACTGAAAGTAAATATTTGCTGAGGTGCAAATTTTTTGTAGAGGGAACACTGATAGCAACCTATTGTTAATAATCTTCTTGCAAGAATGCAGGATGCGCAGTTAGTCCATTCTGGATATCGAGCTTCTGTCGGGCAGATTTTCCACAGTAACTATTTCTTTGCCATCCATTGCAGGAATATTTTTTTAGTGCACTTAGAAGTAACGTAGAGGGGTGTTCAAGATACAGTTAAAGCTACACCCTGTACATTTTCCCCACCATTTTCCTTGAAATGGTTTTATTAATAAAATGTTCATCGGGAAGAAAACCTCGTTACAACACGTGATTGTCACGATACGTGCTGCAATTTCATAATTTCCAAAACTACACCTAAGAAAGCACCATTAAAACAAATGATATCCGACGTTGCAAACGTCTTTTGTAAAGCAGCCCAACAGTGTTAAACCTTCAAGAACCTTTTATGGGTTTCGTTTTACCATACAAAGTTGTCTATTTGCGCAAATCTATACAAGCCCGGTTTCTGCTTCGAACGTTTCTGTTATAATGAACTTATTTCAAAAATTATTTTTGTCGATTTGAATGTCAAACCCCGGCAGTACCTTTATATGTTGATCCTCCCCCGATGTGCGATAATTTTAATATGAAACGCTGCTCATGTCAGTTAAAATTAAAAAATAACTTTGGTCTCGGAAGTAACATAACAAAAAAGTAGTAAAATGATTTAAACAAAACTACGGCGTGATAATCGTGTTGTTATTAAATATTATGAAACATGCTTAGTTTGTTTTGGAATATCTAATCAATATATTTAAAGTGTAACTAGTCTCCACAACCCGTAACTAGTCTCCACAAAGCGTAACTAGTCTCCACAAACCCGTCGTCATTGCGGAGACTAGTTACTTGGATACCGGAATGCATGTGCAAGTTTAAATCATCGCAAAAGATGAAAGCAGAGCCCAGTCAGCTGATACCTCAAAACTTACAGCAAACCCAGAGCTTTGAATTGTCAACGTATTAGTAAGAATGATTTGTATCTTTACTTTTTTTTGTTTGTTTCGAAGCTTCAGTTACTGAGCACCTGTTTTTCTGCTGAGACTTGTTCGTCTTGTTTTGAAAAACTTTATTCTTAAAGTGTGA
>JGI24159J19872_10006157_pt1 | contig 15588 bp, 11 predicted proteins | sample Ectturendosymbi4_FD_19872 | JGI IMG/M metagenome (IMG submission 19872) | reverse complement strand
GGGCCCTAGGCCAGGCAACATGAGCCAAAATGACCCCAAAACTACTTCACTTATGACGTCAGTCACAAAAAATCCGCAACACCCAACCAAAAATTTTTTTTCGAGTGCAATCTACTAGACTGGCTGATCTGTTTAAGCCTTTGAACAGCTCTCTAGCGCAATTGGCGGAGGAGCTAGGGCGTTGGAAAGGCAACCGAAAACTGCTGTTTTTTAAGCCAAAATTGAAGTACGAATATATCGTACGCCGGTTCTCAAAGTGTTGATTAACTTTTCTGCATGTGGTTTTGGAGTATTTATCAAAAAGTATGTGAACAATGTAAGCTTCTCACATTTTTATCCACTTAGAAAGTTATAAATATAAAATTGTTTTCAAAAATTTAAACTTTCTCGAAACTTAAGTGCATGAGGCACTCAATAACAAATAAATGATCAAAATGTAAGCTATTTATGTGAAAATGTCACCAAGTATTTGCTTCACTGTCAGATTTACATTGCAACAGTTTAGTTAAACTGCTCACAACAGATAAGCACAGTTTGAAGTCAAACAGGCATTAGCATGGTCAAAAAACAGAAGAAACCACAACTACTTTTTCATTCTGATATATCGAATGTGAAGTATCATCAACAGAAAGAGAATTGCTATCATTGTATCAAAACAATCAACACATATTGCAGGATTGAGTTCTAAATGTATACAGTAAAGCACAGGAGATTTATTTATTGAGTCCCGTTCAACTAACGCTCTGTGCTCATATAGTGCAACTAAACTTAGGTCATACCCTTGAAACATAAATGGACTCCTGCAACTTGTGTCTAAAGTGCTAGTTTATTAGTCAAGCTTTTTATGCCGCATGTTCCACCCTGTTTTTTTTCTGTAATTTTTTAGTCATAGACTGAACTGGTTTTGAAAAAAATTAAGTCATTTCGGTCAGAATATTTGAAAAGATAGGCTACTAAAAACACTTTTATGGCAAGTTTTAATACAATTGTGAGACAAATAACCAAAATGTCTCAGCTAAACATTACCGAAATGTTTCAGCGAAAAAAAAAACAGGTTCCACCTCATTAAACCAATTTAGTACGTTTGGAAAACATTACCACTATGCCTGTTTTTTTTGCTGAAGACCTACAATTGTTTCCACAGTCTTATGCAATATGCTCTATTAAGCTGTACACACCTTTGTTGCATAAACTACATACTTGCACTGAAGTAAGGCACATTATTTGTTACATAGCAATGAATTTTGCTACACATGGAATGCGATGATGACCATAAAATATGTGCATCCGATTACTCATAACCCACATCACCATAAACATTAAATACAAGGTCCAAATGTACAAAACCTAAAGCAGTACTTTTAAGTTCCACAATGCTAAATATTGCATACTTACATTTTAGATGAAACAGACATAGCCACAATTCTCTAACTTAGTGAAAATATAGTATCTCAACAAAGGCTTCATTTCATAAAAACAATAGGTAATAATTTATCAGAAAATATGCACTGTCTAGTGTCTACGCAGCAGTCTAATCTGCCAATTACCAGGATTTAATCTGAAGTACCTGAAGCACAAGCAATCAAAATTTTGAGTATACAAAAACTTTTTTATAAGAAGTGACACAACTTTTAAACATATGCCATAAGTACAGACCCAAGCAAGTGAGTAATATACACTAGAATGAGACAGCAATTTCAAAGTTCTGAAACAAAAGCATCAGCAATTATTTACACAAGATCGAGTCCACCACTCAACTGCTCAAAAGCAAGCCTAGCTGGAAAGAATAAGAGCCAAGTGAAGTACAAAAAACATTTTCAAATGTGCTTTTGGCTGAAGCATCTTAAAAACAACATAACTGTGAACCAAGTTGTTTTTTTACTGAGCTTTTACGAGTAACTGCAGTGTTGGTTTTCTCCACAACAGTAATCACACTAAAATAACAATCACTAGCCCAGGAAGAACATTGCACAGACCAAAACAAACAAAACTTGACAAAAATAGCAGCAGCCAGCAATCACAACACAACACAAAGGAGGCCGTTACACCAGATAAAACCTCTCTAGAACAGTTAGATACACAAAGTCCAACTGCGATACAAAACTCATATCCTTTAAAGAAAATATATTCAGTGCCTAAAAGCACAATATGGAAAAATCAGTAAGGTCCTAGTCTAACAAAAAGTCACTTGTGTGTTTAAGACTTAACCTTTTTCCACATCACCAACCCATTAATAGGTCATAAAAAAACAAAAAAAAACTACCGTATGCAGATGTGTTGATGCCAGTATGGTAGTGAACATCTTTTACAGAAAGTTTCAAACCTCTTGGGTATTATCTTTTAAGCAACTATCACAAAAAGTTTGTGGCTTAAAATCAGTTATTCTTCTTCATAACAACATTAATTCATGAGAAGGTATGGCACCACATTCTAAGCATTTACAAACTGAACATTTAGTATACTGTAAATATTACAAGGAAAAATGCTTTACAATGGGTAAAAATTGTCATTCTCATGTCACTGCAAGACTGTTGCTTTTTTCTATGAAGCATGTTTAAATGATATCAAAATTGTACATTTTAGGCATTACTTTGAAAGCAAGAGTTTGTTTTTCATACCACTAGTAAGTAAAATGGACTTTAATGTCACAGCAAAAGTTGTCATTAAAATATTGATTTCTAGAGCCATTTGACATAAACATGTCACAACTGGTACCCATGAATGACATCATGAAGCAGTGGGAACTAACAGTGCTTCTCACACCTTAAGTATTTTAAGTTTAAAACGAACATTATAAACTTCACATTATAAACTGAACATCACACTATAACTAACAACTGTCCCCACCTTTCCTCATATGCTTCATTAAAAAAAAGTTTAACACAAAAGTGTGTTGCTCACCAGGATTAGATGAAATTCATAAATTTAATCATGTTCCATGACAATAGCTTCACTTTGAGCTGGTTTTATGAAAGCTTGCATATAACAAAAGAAATTCTAAGTGAGATCTACTTTTCTGTGTAAAATGTGTACATTATGTTGAAGCGTATACTTTGATCAAGTTGGCCACATGACCAAAACAAGCACAGCACAAAGGTGTCTGTGTTCAACAGTATGTCACATGCTTTGATAAAATGCCACTGGAAAGAACATAACATGTTTGCCACAATCAAAACATTGTAAATTTGCATAACAACTATTTCAGTGTGAAGTATTTGACAAACCGTTTACTATCAAATATATTCAGTACCAAAACTCCAGACAAACTGTCAATCAAGTGCTGTTTTGCTTTTGTATAAATGGCATGTTACTTTGACAATGAACATTACATGATCATGTTGCAGACCTATCGTCATGTTGAAGTGGTAATAAACATGAATGAGTCCATATTTACAAATGGCACAGTTTAATTCTGCGAGATGCATTGTATTCACCATAACCTTAGTTATAGGCAAAACTCTTTAATATAGAGCTCAGTTTACCACAAAATCTGTCTTGCCTGATACAAGATCTTTCAAATGTAATATACTGTATATATGCAACATAATATACTTAAGAGTAGTGATACAGCTAATAGATCCAAGCATTTTAGTTTTCATTACAAAAATTATAACTTATAATCTACCACCTATTTCATGTTGCACAATGATAACAAATTTAAGTTTGACTGACTTCATGATTTGACCTTTTTCATCATAAACTTTCAATATATTTGATGGTGGTAAGAAAGTTTCTTAGAAACTAATGTTTTTTTTTGTAGAAAGACCACATTTGGTCAGGTTTATGTAGAACTAGGTTTTCAGGCTAATAATTCAGTAAAGAACCAAAATAGGAAGTTATCTCTTATTCTAAGATAACCTAGTTGATCTGTTTGTACTATGGAGGTACCTGGGCCAGAATCTCAGAGTAGTGGATGTTTGTCAAATGCTTTCAGTTCTAAACAGAATTTAAATTAACAATATTACTACAACTTTTTAAGTTTCAAAAACATTTTGAGCTTATCAGCTTCAGCTTCAGCGTAATACATACCAGTATATAATCTTTGTAGTAACTCACATTGTTTGTAAAAACAACCAGTTTGTAACAATGAATGGCAGTATGCACCGATTTTGTGTGCAATGAAATTCATACAGCAGTTGTTCATCACATGAATTGGTCATATTCAAGCATGAAGCAGCAAGCAAAGTATGTGTTACTGAACTTGTAGTGATTCACATGTTTGCAAAAATATTTCAGTTAATTCAAATCAATATCTCGTTAGTTTATCAAGGCTTGTCAAGGACATATTTTTGGATTTATACAGCTTTTTTTTAAGGAAAATGTTAGGTACCCGATATGGATCTGTAGGGACCCGATTTCTCTAATTCTAGGGACCCAATTTTCTCTGATTTTAGGGGCCCGATGTTAGTTTTCTCTGATTCTAGGGACCCAAATCGGGTCCCTAAAACGCCTTAAAAAAAACCTGATTTATATGAAACAATAAAATGATGTGCAACACAAACAAAACACATACCAAAATTTCAAGTGCAACACTAAACAATGGGTGTACTTTCTGAAATACACTCTTAAAGCTTGTACCCCTCTTGCTTGTTATGTATACATCCTATATTTACATCTATATATTTTTTAATGCAGTGTTACGCATTTGAACTAAAACATCCAGCTAAAACTAATAGTTTACTAGACATTTTCAGTTTCTTTTTTTGACAGAAACACATCAGCATGTTCCATAGCGTCCCTGGGAAGCCAGAAAAAAGACCTATTACTACCTCAGATGTTACCTAATTTAGATATAAAGGGTTTCCTTTGCACCAGGCGTTGCCATACGTTTTTGTCAAAAGGGCCACATAAACTATTACACAACTGTTCAAGGTCCCAACATATTACATCATGAGGCCAAATCAATAATGTTTTTGTAAATATATTATTTTTCATCATTGACAATAAAGTCTTCGTGGGCCAGATAAAATGGCTTCGCAAGCCATAGTTTGGAGACCCCTGCTCTGCACTAGTATTGAGGCAATGTTGAAATTGTATAATGTCTTGACAATTTTGACAGACGCCAAAGAGTTTTCCCCATTTAGACCCTAAATAAAAGAAATTGGAAGGAGCAAAACTTCCTTCTTAGAAAAACACAAAGAAAAAAATGAGTGATAAAACACCCTATTGTAATGAAAGTTATTACAAACTTAAGGTGACTGAAGTTTTAGCAACAGGAACCAAAGTATTGATGTTCAGCACAGCTGTTGATTTTGAGTAGAGATCGACCAACGTGGCTTGTTTGGGGCCAATACTAATATATCGGCAATTCATGGACCTATAGCTGATGCCAATAACCAAAATTTTAAATCTTGTTTTCTGCTTCATTATCAGAAATATAACGTATTCTATGCCTTACCTTTTTTTCAATAACTTCAAAAATCAGGATTTATGAGCTAAATTTTTCAAATTGCAGCAATTTCAATATTTTGCTGTTATTTATAATTAATCTGATTAATGATGCTGCTTTTGTTTCAGTTGCAACGGCTGACCATGGTCCATCTTGTCTGCTTGTTTATGAAAATGCGCCTGCTAGCATTGCTGCAAGGTACCTGTCTTGACTTGGTTTGTTGTTCTTTCATGCGCAAGTTGTCTGCATGCCTGCAGAATATAGCAGCCTTTTGTCAACACCTACTGAGGCCAATCAAATCAGCCATTTTGGCCGATACCGATATATTGGTAAAACCCAAATATCAGCCCATCAGCCAGGGTGATATATCAGTCTATCTCTAATTTTGAGAATTTTCAATTTGTAATCGAACTAGAACTTTTTCTTTTGATTTGCAACAAAATACCCATTAAATTTGTAGCAACAATTAGATTGACTGCCATGATTGTTTGATGTGACAACATTTTACTATTCGTTTTTTAACTTGCAATTTGAAATGTGTGAAAAATTGAACCTGGTTACATTTGAGGCTGGGAAACTGGCTTTTCTAAAATCAAATGGAAGTGTTGAGCAAAATCTTGCCAGCTAGAACCCAGACACACATTGTTTTTCCAAAATCCATATCACCTAGTACTATTGCTTAAACCCATTTTGCACTTCACAGTAGTTCATGTTTGTTAACTCCTTCTGTGCAGTATGAATTACACGTGATTATGCAGCTGGTGCGGGATGGTTTTTAGGTTGTTTTCATCCAACAGCTACACTCAAAAGTGGGTAACTCAAAAAGTAAAAGTTATTGCGCTCTACTCAACAACTGCTGAACACAAATGAGCGCATACCAGACACGTGCACAAACAATCAGTCTGATGCACTGGGAACAGAGTCCAGTTGTTCGATTAAAAAATTATTAACTCGCAACATTCTTGATGCATTAAATTCAAATTTTCAAGCAAAATGCATAACAATCTAAAGATAATTCTTGTAAATTTTGGTTGCAAAAACTACAGTTTTTGAAAAAGTTGTGGTACTTTACAAAACTACTGCTCAAACCTGCTTAATAGGATAAAGTTTTGTAGCCTACGCATGTCTGTAGTTATGAAACAAAAGTACCAAGTCTGAAGCTTTTCGTTAGAATTACTTCAAATTTTCAGAGATGATGAGAATAAGTATGAATATTACATGTGGAAATTTTCTGTGCACAAATACGACTAAAAAAAGTTATCCTTATGCATGCAACAACTGTCAGGACCTAAGTGTTTTGCAAAAAGTGTTGTAGGTTAGGCCTAGCAAACTGTTACTGGATACCAAACTGCATAAAAGTTCTTGCTCACATTACCTGAAATTTTCAAGGATTTATGTGGCCAGGTATAGAGAACATCAATTGTAAATTTTCATTGCAACCAAATGAGTAAAAAAAATTTTACTGTGTGTTACGAAACAACTGTTCGTACCTAACTTTTTTGAAAAAGTCTTGTAGCCTAGGCCTAGCAAGATGGTTTGCTGCCAAACTTCACCACTCAAAAAGGCTTTGGTCAGTTTGTGTGAAATTTTCAGGATTGATGTGTGTATGAATCAAGAACATTCGTGGAAAATTCGTTGTAAACAAACAAGTATGAGAAAAGTTATCGCATTGGTGTTTATATATGTCAATCCGCATCTGGCGTATTCGATTGAATATGCATCATTCTGCACCCTGTGCATTTGAACATATGATGCATATATGTGTCAATCAGCACCAAAGGTGTTAACACATTCTGCCCCATACAAAAGTACTATGAAAACCAGTAAGTTAGCTTATTACAGGTATTTCAAAGTTTTTTTTTTATATAAATGGAATAAAAGCTAATGTATTTATCTTACAAAAAGTCTTGACATGTTAATGGTAAGCATTTTTAAAACTTGGTACCAGGGCGTTTTTACATAAATGAAATAAAAACGAATGTATTTATCTTACAAAAGACTTTACATGTTAATGGTAAGCATTTTGAAAACCTTAGTACCAGGGTTTTTTTCTAAGAAAATAGACTGGGTACTGGGAAGTATTTGAGAGTTCATCATATTTATGCCAGTTTCCTAAAACATCTGGTAATTGAAGCCAAAACAAATTCTCTGTTGTTAAATCTGCTTTTTTTCTTCATGGTTTCCACACATGAATGCACAAACTTTCAAAATAAGATCACAGACTGGTGTCCAATAGAAACCAGATCTGGATCTGTACTTAGCCTAGTATCTTCTGTAGAAGAACACCTTCCATATAGATATGCAGGTTGATAGAAGTGTTATGACTGAAGGATTGAAGTCCCCTTACCTGGATTTAAAAAATTGTAGGCGCAAAAAAACTGCTTTCTTGGATTTTTTACAGTAAGGTATAAAGCCATGCTAATCTTTTCAGACAATAACAAATCCAGTAAAGTTATAGTTATCCAACTGCTTAGGAACACAAAAGTGTCACATTAGAATCTAGCTTAAACCAATACAGCATTACTGAATGATAGCAAAATGACAAAAACTGCATTCAGAGAATTAGGTTTCATAAAGAAACAGGAAAACCTTCTTGGTAAAAANCACATTTATTACGTCTGCTACTTTTTGATTAATATCACATTTAATAACAATGACTAGTACTTAAACAGTATGCATNGAACAAAACACATGCCATGGATGCAAGTGCTCTATAAGTGTATAATTCATGGCTATCAACAAACTCTGCTCAGCTGAACTGTTTTAACCACTGACTGATGAGAAACAACAAACCTTATAATCAATGCATACAAGCAAATTGCATTTTATCCACAGTGAATGACCACTGTGCCCAGGGTATAAATTATTCATAAGTGCTTAATCCACAGTTTAATAAAAAATAGCGATTAATTCTGCTGTTTTGCATTGAACTGGAGCAGACGAAATAAGTAGCAGCACAAAACAAAACCACTCTTATGCTTCAGATGCAATACACATTGCAGGATGACCATCACTAGTCATTTTACTTGGTAAGCTGAAAATTACTTGGGTGTGACTGCTTTCACATAGCCAATGAACTCTAGAAATTGCATATTACACCAAATTTTCTACTTACTTATTTCCTAACTTCATTTGGAAGTTATTAAAATAACTTTTTATCTTAATCACTAAATATAACATAAGAACTACAACAGGATAATAAACCTTACAAAACTTAGCAAATGATATCTGTATCTATTTCTACTTACTGCAGTAAAGTATTTTTGACTTTTAATCAGACTTCCACAGTAACATCTATCAATGTTATCATTTTGCCACTGCCTCAAAATATAGACAAGTGTAAACATATATGCAAGTGATTATGTTCATAAAATAGTGGAGCTAATTGTTGCAAAAAAAACAATGACTGCATATATGAAAGTTTTTGTAATTGTAACATGCAAGCCGTCTTATTGAAACAAAAATGCTTTTCCCATCCACCAGGCAAACTACCACAGGTTGCTGAGAACTGTGATGTTAAGGCTGCTCCAGCTCTCCGCAGGAAATACAGGTTGGAAAATAGAATTAAAAATGCCAAATGATTTATGTATGAGCTTTAAACTAAAGAATTTTTTTCTAATTCATTTATTGTCTTCACCATAAGCCCACGATTAGGTTTTCTTCAAAAATTTAATATATAATGGAATAAAGAAAACTACTCAGATCACCACATACTTTTCTGAGGTGAAACGATGGACACCTGACATGCAAGAACTTGAATTTCAACTGGCCTTTTGTGGAACCACATGATGAAATATGCAAAACTGTGCCAAGAGTTAAGCAAAAATAAAAAACAAACTCAAACAAGAACTATTCCAAAATTCAATGTTTTCAACTGCCATTGGCTTGCAACCAGTGCAGCATTCACTGCAGAAATAGCCACATAAACCATGACACAGAGTAAGCGAAGATGGGCAGTGGGCACCTGCGGATCACTCCGAAAGGAGTACAAATCAAGTATATATAATAGAACTTCCTTGATTTTCTTAAGTGCTTTCAAATTGAAAATCAGTAGAATGGAAAACATTTGCAAAACTTCAATACTTACTTTAAAGATTTTAAGTCAGATGTTTTGCCTTGTATTCAAATGACAAAGCTTACCAAAATCTCATGAAAGCCACTTAATCAACAGAAAAATATAGTGATAGCTGTACAACTGCACATTGAAAATGACAGGGATTTACATATGGAAACTTATCTATCAGTGAATCTCTTTTCATTACAATCTAAATGATCAATGCAGAATTACTAAGAATGCACATGACAACTACTTCAAACAACCTTATGGTGCTGAAGAATGTTTCATCACCACGCATTTTCCTAGGTATCCAAACGGCAGTTAGAACAGCTAAAGCAAACTACTGTGTAAATCACAATGTATAATAGAGAAAACAATACTACTATTAAAAAAAATAGATTTGAAGTGTAAGTAAAAACTTTCATGAATTCACAAAGGTTTTGAAGCAAACTAAAGAAGGCTTTAATTGAATTGTTTCAAAACATTAAGTAAAGGTTCAGTCACAGCAAAAATATAGTGATAGTGAGTTATATACATACATTGAAAATTTAAATTTGTTTGAAAAATTACCATATTAAAATTTGCCATCCGGGTTAATTCAAGCAGTTCGCAAAATAACAGCTGGATCGCACATGGCTTTGGGCAGGAATATCTCCATCCCTGTACGGGTTACGGACCTGGTCGAAGTGTCAAAAGATGTAGCAAGTCTTGTAGTTTGCACTCGAAAAAATTTTTTTGGGTTGGGAGTGCGTTTTTTTTGTGAGTGACGTCATAAGTGAAGGACTTTTAGGCCACCTTGACCAACTTCATCTGGCCCTGGGTGCCAACTGTTAGGTGGTAGTATTTCGCTGAACTTTTTACTGGAAATTAGGCTGCAATCCGAGTCTTTTGATACTTTGGATGACCTGCTGGGGTTTCGGGTTCAAAAGTTATAATCTACGTTAATAAAAATTTTTGACTAATTGGTTAATTAGATAATTGATTAATTTGTTTATTTAAGATCATAACTTTTGAACCAGAAACGCTAGAAAGTCAATCAATGGCTTAAAAGACTCGGACTCGAGCCTAGTTTCCAATGAAAACTTCAGCGAAATACTTTAGCCTAGCGGTTGCGCCCTAGGCCAGGCAACATGAGCCAAAATGACCCAAAAACTACTTTAGTTATGACGTCAGTCACAAAAAATCCGCAAAGCCCAACAAAAAAATTTTTTTCAAGTGCAATCTAGAAGACTGTCCGATCCGTTTGAGCCCTTGAACAGCTCTGTAGTGCAATCGGCGGAGGAGCTAGGGCGTTGGTAAGGCAACTGACAACTGCTGGTTTTAGGCCGATTTCAAAGTACGAATATATCGTACACCGGCAAGTGTTAAATTCCAGAGCTCTTGAAGCAATCAGCATATGTTGACACTGTTGCAATTACCCAAGTATTTTTAATGGAAATGTATCAGTTCAATCCTTGTCAATACTCCTGCTTCAGTCTGTTCTACCAGTTGCTTAACTACAAAATTATTCCAATGAGTTTGCTATGCTAAAACAACATTTCCCTTTCTGTGAAGCATTGAAGAATATCAAAATTTTTACATTTCTGTGGTTGTAGGTCAAAGAACAACTATCTCAAATAATTATTACTTTATTTTACTCTTTTAAGCTTTTTTACTTTTGAAAATTTCTTGTTCAGATTATCTTTTATGCTTTTTTTACTTTTGAAAATTTCTTGTTCAGATTCCTGGAACATTCTGGTCATGTAGACAAATCATTAAAGCTGAGATCTCTCTATTCACAAAAGTGGATCTATACTTAGCACTTTGGGTACCGGACCATGTATATATACGTGGGAAAAATTATGTACAGGTTACCGGGGCCATGTATATATACAGTACGTTCTGAACAAAAATCCTGGTTTAATGGCCCTGGGAGCAAAAACAATGTGCTATTTTTATGGCTCAAGTGTTTTTTGGAAACTAAGCTATCATCTGAGTCTTTGGATTCCCTGATCGGCTTTGTAGCTTATCTGGAGCCAAAATTATGGCCCACAAACCGAAAATTGGATATAAATTCAAATCCCACAAAAGGTAACCTTGGTCATTTTCGCTTAAAGCCACAACTCGCCAGCTGATTGACCTAGAGAGCTGTTCAAACCCTCAGACTCGGAAAGTCTTGTTGTTTAGAGTAAAAATTTTGTTTAGTTTTGGGCTTGGGGTTTTTGGTTGATGTTGTCAGGATGGGGGTAGGTTTTGCTTTTTTTATGGATGATGTCATCGGCTGATCCAATAAGCCAATTTTTTGGCTCAAAACTTCTTCAGATGTTAGGCTCTAATAGGAAGTCTTTGAAGCCCTTGACCGATTTGCTAGCATTTCTGGGTCCAAATTTATGGCCAAAAAATTCCCAAATATTTCAGGAATGCCGCAGGGGATTAGTGGGGATTTCACTAATTAATTTGTGGCATTTTGACCATACTTTTGGAACCAGAAATGCTGGAAAGTCCATCAAACCCTCTAAAGACTCATATTATAGTCTAGTTTCCAAAAAAAACTCGAGTCAAAAAATGGCTCTTGGTGTTGGCGTCTAGGACCCGATGACGTCATCTGAATGTAAACAAAATATGCATAAACACACTCCCATCATACAAACATCAATAAATAAACTGACATCCAAATCTAAAATAACTTTTTTCATTGCGAACTACAAGACTCCCCCATCTTTAGAAGTTTTGAACAACTCTCTAGCTGAATTGGCTGGCAAGTTATGGCTGGGGTGGAATACACCCCAGGTTAGCATTTGCGGGGGTAGAAGTTTTAGCAATTTTTTGTTTTACAGTCATAATTTTGGCTCCAGATATGCTAGCAAGCCAATCAATAGCTCTGAAGACTTGGATGACAGCATAGATTCCAAAATAACTTGAGCCAAANAAGTGGCCCTTTGGGTTGGCGCCCAGGGTCTGGTAAACTCNGCCACAAGGGCAAAAACATGTCCCCATTATGATGTCANNCAAAGAAATCCCAATACGCAAAACGAAAAAAAAATTTTCCATTGGAACTACAAGACTTGCTGAATCCGTAGAGGGTTTGAACACCTCCCTAGCTCAATCGGCTGGCGAGTAATAGTGTTGCAAAGCTCTGTCAAAACAGTGGCTCTTGCGGGCCTTAAAGGTAAAACGCCTGGTACCCGTGGATATCACCATAGGGAATCACCTGGTACCCAAAGTGTTAACACCTTCACAGCTGGGTTAATTTAAGTGGTTTGCATGAAAGCAGCCAGATTACACGTGGCTTTGCACGGGAATAACACCGGCGCCAAAAGCACTAGAGAGCTGTTCTTAAAAGACTCAGCAAAATTTTTTGGTTTTAGATTTCAGATTTTTTGTGGGTGATGTCATAAGTGGAGGACTATTAGACCACCGTGGCCCACTTCACCTGGCACTGAGCTCAAAATGTTAGATGGTAGTATTTCGCTGAAGTTTTTATTGGAAATGAGGTTACAATCCAAGTCTGTCGATATTTTGGATGACTTGCTAGGGTTTCGGGTTCAAAAGTTATGATCTGAAGCAGAGGTTCTCAACTGGGAGCAAATTTACCCCTTGGGGATAAATTTTTACCTATCCTGAGGAAAAATTTAATCATGCTAAAGTTACAATGCGCTGTAGACCCAATATTACGCAGAATCGGATATAACGCGGTTTTAGTATGGACCCCAATTTAATAACTGATTTGCTGCGATACAGTACTTTTAGGTAAATAATTTTAAACATCTCAAAATGCACAGTCGCATACGGTTTTGTCACAACCAAGACAACGTATGACGTATGTTAGGTATATCCCCGCAAAGACCATTGGGCACGTTCCGAAGTCTCTGAGAGACTGCACTTACGGCTCGCCAATCAAAACAAACTAGCTCTTGTGACGTCATAGCACTTTGGGCTATGGACACACAAATGTTTTCAATGTTTCTATGAATGAGCATGCTACTGATATCGATCATATTGAGGAAGATGATGACCTACCACCACCTCCACCAAAACTACATGATGCCATAGCAGCAATCGATACAGCCTTAAAGTGGCTAGAGTGTTAGAATGTGGACAAGATTCACATCCTACACTTGAAAGAAATACGAGAGATCGCAAGGAAAAAGAATAGACAAGCACTGAAACAGTCAACCCTGGATTCGTTTTTAGTATAAACATCACATTGTCAAGGAGATATACATTCTTGATCATGACTGTATACCATTTGTTACGTAATAAAATACCTCGGTGTAACATGACTCACTTACAACGCGGTCTGACGTTGTGGATCCTGCCATCCGCGTTATATCGGGTGTGCAGTGTACTTTGTTTTTTTCTACAGCGCTAATGAGTAAACAAGAAACAGGGGGTAAAGTTTATGTTAGGAAGCTGGCAAGAAGTAAACAGGAGAAAATGGTTGAGAAACCCTGATCTAATGCAACGGTGCACAACCTGTGGCCTTACGGCCACATGTGGCCTTCAATAATTAAATTTGCTGCCATCCACATGTAATTTAAAATATAAGATTTGGTGGTCGTGCTGGCGTATATTGAAGCAAAACATACGCAAAGCAAGAAAATCAGTTGACACGATGCGTAACAATCTGGATGGTGATGTCACAAAGAGTTATAGAATGAATATGCAATATGCTAGAATGTGTTCTGTGTATGTTGGCACTTGGCAGCATCTGAAAAATATACCTCAAACTCATTGGCGGCTGTACTTCATACAAGTAAAAGTAATGCGGCTGGCAACAGCAAAAGGTTGTACACCCCTGATCTAAAGCAGACAAAATATTTGATTAATCCCATAATTAGATAATTAATTTGTTTATTTTGGACCATAACTTTTGAACCAGAAATGCTAGAAAGTCGATCAAAGGCTCAAAAGTCTTGGATACTAACCTAGTTTCCAATCAAAACTTCAACGCATTACTTCCATTTAGCAAGGCCCTAGGCTGGGTAACACGAGCCAAAATGGCCAAAAACCTACCCAGGGTTCCCATACATTTTTAAAAATATTTTTCCATACTTTTTCAATACCTTTTCAATACTAAATTTAAAAAGTTTAATAACATTACTTCTTTTCACTTTTAGAAATTTTTAATTATGAAACTCAATTTTGCACATTGCATAAGTAATGAAGCACTTTGCTTTCGGTCAAATTCTGCTCAGATACTTTAAATATCTTTCCATTTGAAATTTTCCATACTTTTTCAATACCAAATGTACATTTTTGATTTTGGCCAAATTCAATACTTTTACAAGGTCTTGAAAACCGATTTTGAAATTCAATACTTTCAATACCGCGTAGGAACCCTGCCTACCTTACTTATGGCGTCACTCACAAAAAAACAATACCCAAAACCAAAAAATTTTTTTTTCATTGCAGACAAAAAGACTTGCCAGATCTCCGGAAGGTTTGAACAGCTCTATAGTGCAATCAGTAAAGGAGCTATGTAGTTGATAAGGCAACTGAAACTGCCAGTTTCAGGCCAATTTCAAAGTACGAATATATCGTACCCCAGCAGTAGATGTGTTAAGGTTTTACTATATCTCTATGTTTTCACGTTTCAACACCTCTCCAATCACTGGCACATCCAACTTAGAAAAATATCTTTCTTTCATGGAAAAGCAACACTTGGAATCACTTTTCAGAATATAACCAGATTTTCTACAGGTTTGGTGACCTAAAAGCCAAGCAAGCTTAGCTTACAGCCTAGGCTAGCACAAACTAACTGTTAGACAGCAATACCTGTTGCATGACCAGGTTATACCTTTTTGTACTTGTTGTTAGTCACAGCGCATTTGTTACAACACAATCACTTGTTGATCATGCTATAATGGTGATCACATATATGGTTTTATAAAAGCACATGACTCACGGAACAGTCAGCCAACAAGAACCTTTCACAGAAATGTCTTCAACCAACAGCAGAAAAATTATGGCTATTTTCTAGTGCGAAATGGATTTATGGTGATGCTAATGTCAGCCAATATCCTGAAACTTGTATCTCAAAATGCGTGCAGTCAACAACTAAGCATACCATATCAACGTATATTGTCTCAGATTATTGCGTAGGCCCAATTTCAACAAGAAAACAGCAGTGTAGTTGTTTCATAATGATTCTATGCAAAGT
>JGI24159J19872_10006155_pt1 | contig 15589 bp, 13 predicted proteins | sample Ectturendosymbi4_FD_19872 | JGI IMG/M metagenome (IMG submission 19872) | reverse complement strand
ACCTTTTAGTTTATTTTTCGTTTTATTTTTTGAAAATCCATTTTTCACCAACCTCTATTTTTTGAAAATTATTACACTTATCAATAATGAAAATCCGAAAAACCGGTGTCAGAATTGATGTAGACATTGTTGTTGCATTCGGCTTGGATTGGACGGGTACAGACTGCTTCGTACAAGCGGTACATTTTCATAAAAGCTGAAATTCGGTTTTTGTCAATTGTTCTGACCATATATTGCGTTATTGAATTTTGCGAATTGCTTCATGGGCCCGTGCGAACGACTTTCGAGTTCACATGGAACGCGCGGTTGACTTGTGCCCGTGGGACAATCGATGTTATCACCAATCCTGTTACAAGTATTTCACATACCCGTCATTATGACGCATTGCTGATGACTATAATTAATAATTTGGTGAAATACTTCGTTTATATGTCATGTTCTGCTCGAATTCTTAATGGCAAGCGTGATTCACATCCTTATGTTTTTTCTGCAACGTGGTTTTCTCCATTGCTTAAAAGCCTGCCCTAGTGATTTTCCATGATACATTTCACGCAGTAGGAAAAGTCCCCACTTGCCATGATAGGTGTGTTAATACCGTTCTACTTTGTATCGGGGAATCCAAAAACGTTTCCTTGATACTGTTAATCATTGGTTTAAGAAGATGTATGATGAATCTTATGCGTTGCTTGCAATGTGCCCGAAGCGCAGCGGTGCCCGGGTGTGACAAGATCAGCCTTAAGCGGGTCAGTGTTTTGAAACACTCGGGGCAGCTCGCAATGATAGGAACCAATATATGCTGCTGCGCCTACGTGGCAATGAAAAGACAATCCATTTTTCGTTTGTCGGATTAACCTTTTACCGGTAGGCCGTAAGTTCCGAGTTTGTGACGTATTTCTAGCTCATTGGTAAAACAAGCATAAACACCGCGTGGTTTGTGATCGTCAGTAACCGCTTGTGGTTAAATGGCCAAGTCACGTTTATGTTGTCGTTTAGAGGTTTTTGCACATGTCGCAAGCAGGCATGCACAAAGTGGAATCGTGCCTGGCGTGAAGTGATTAAATTTCTTTTCGTAATTTTTTACTTTTAGAGACATAACCCTGAAAAGCTTGGGTCTGGGCTCAGTTGACTCCCTAACTATAAAAAGGTAGGGAGAAACACAGCAAAATAATTGAAAACGTTACGCTTAGCCCTTTTTGGAAGGTCACCAAATTCTCAGCTGAAAGTTGGAACATTTTTATAACCATGCAAATGTTTACATTTCTGGAATGAGATATCCTATAAATATGCAGAATCAGCGTATCAGGAAAGCATACTTTGTTTAAAAAATGTGATCAAACATTTAGCAGAGCGTTTTGGACTCTCAAATATTCAGATTTTCCGTCTATGTTAGGATGGCCCCGAATTTGACTCAACAATAAAATTGCCTGCGACTTTCTAATGAGCATATTCGTGTCACTAGTATACTTCGCCTTTTTTGTTTATCACATAATTTTCATTTTTGGACTAAAGCGGGATAATCGATGGTTTAGGCATTCAAAAGCGCAAGGGGGTGTAATTTCGGGCCAAGCAGAACTGTGAAGCACAATTTAACAATCAGTAACTAGCTTCGCGTGATGTTGCCAGCGGGCGGGGTCTAAGCAAAAACTGAAGGTTAATGTTTTTTTCCGATGTCTTTTAAAAATTGCCGGTGTTAGGATTGGCTAATAGACTCTGCCTTAGCTTTATCGGTATTCCTTCCGAAACAGTAAGCCCGTCTCTGGTTATAAGCTTTGATTTTTACTGTTGTCAAACGGCATGGGCATGTATTTTGGGGAGAGATACTGTATTGATGAAAAGATTTCATCCAATGTTTTTTAGTAAGTGTCTTGTCAAGGGCATAGGGTAATTCCATCCATATGATATACAGTATACCCCACGTAATGATGGTAAGGCGTTTTTCCACTTCACAAAGCACCACGTACTGCATGTATGCTTTTTTGATGAAAATTTTGCTTTTCTTGTTACTTGTGGTATATCTTGATTGAATTAAAAGTATGAAACTGAATAATATCTGCTAATGGATGATATTTGCAGACGGTTATAGTGAGGATGGTCGCATTGTTTAGAGCAGAGAAACTGGCCCGGGAAGTTCTTTGCGACTGTTAAAGTTCATCTGCGCTTTAAGGATTGAATGGTGCTTTCACTCGTGACTAATTCTTAACATTTATATGTAAATCCAGTATTTCCGGATGTGTTTTTGGTAATAAGGATGTCGATCAGGTTCGTGACGTGTATTTACCACAACAGAAACATGCTCAGATCCTTGCTGTAACTCAAGTTATATCATGACGTAGTGCATGAAGATTTTTGAAGCTTCAACTCAGCTTACTGAAATGGCACGTCAGAATTCTGTCGCAGACAAGGGTCTTGTCTCAAGGTTGAAGCCCGAAGTGTGCGTTTAACGAATTGTTACGTTTTACTGCAAAAGGTGAAAGCAGAGCGCAGTCGGGTGATTCCTCGAAAGCATACAGAAAAAACCAATGCTTTCAACTGTTTTATTGCAAATGAACTTTTTCAAAGCTTTTTTTGTTTTCAGTTGCAAATCCACAACGAATGCGGTTCATTTTCGTTTGCACATCCTGCAAGGCCTGTTTGAACACGCAGCAAATCTTTTTGCTTCATTGCATGCAAGATTTTTGATGTATATTCCAAAGCTGCCCCATGGATTTTTTAAAATTCAAGACTTTTCAAACTAGCACCTGTTGGAAAGATTGTATTCAAGTAAGCAGTGACTGTGCGACCATCATGGCTGCACATACTTCTTACGTATTGCGCGATAGTTTCAAACCACTTGTATCAGGCGCAGCGAACCGGAGATAGAAGCCTGCCAAACATCTTGTTTTTGACATTGATGCTGGTGGAACGAAAGATGCTACATTTTTGCTGCGGATCAGCAGACACTAATCGGTGACGACGGTCGTAGCAACAATAGGAGTGTTTGCCAAACTTCCGACTTTTTTTTAACGTTCACTAAATTTGCTGTTTTTGAAAGTAAACAAACGATCTGGTTGATGCGGGCCAGGAAGAAAGTGTCAACTCCGCCTCTGTGATTGTTTTCGTTCCCATGGAAGTCTTTACTTCCTTCCTAGCATCATCCGGCGGCCTCTGCAGGGTGGACACAGACCGCTTTGAACAAAATGGTTAAGAACATGTAGTGCCCGAACAATGGGTGAAATCTTACGTGAAAAGATAGCAAAAAGCTTCTCCTTCTTCGATTTTAGCGTTGTAGCCAAAATAGTTGTGCTCGAAACCAGGTGCGTGCGCCTTTCGGTAAAAATCCCGTCGACACGAAGATGGTCGGTTAACGACGTCTGGGAGAGTTGATGACCTGGTGACCTGACGGGCACTATTTGCGTCGGGATGTTTTCAGAATGTGACATAGTGATGCACACACAGCCTGAGGTGTACGGTTTTGTGTCAGAATTTTTGAGGAATGACTCTGACTGCTGTCTTNCAGCACCTNAGACATTGCCTCAAAATGAAACTCCATGATAACCAGATACTTTGCCAGGAGGTCAATAATTCTCTCTCGCTACTTACGGTTTTCTCTCGTATCTTCCACACGAATGTAAAGGTAAAATTTCAAGATAAAATTAATCATTTTTTTGCGGCCCGCCAGCGATGTAGCACAATTACCGCGGCCCGCGGTAAACAGGTTCCCTGTTTCAGAAAAAAAGAAAGTAAACATGCGATTTAAAACTTGGTACCACCTGCCCTACTATTTATAGGCCAGTGAGTGGCACACGATTTCACAGTATCGTGCCTGCGTTTGTTTGTACGGTGTCGTGTTGCATTTAGCACGGTCGATTTCTAATTTTAACGCGGCCTGCTCTTTCGTGTTGTGGTGTGCACGGCACAAGCCAACCGCCTTGACAAGNGGTTCTGTCTGGTGTTCACTGAACAAGCTTTCTCACTTTTGTTGCACTTCGCAGGATCGCCTGCTATCTTGAGCTGCATCAAAGGCTTCTCATCCCAAGCGCAAAAGTGATTTCGTGCCCAATTTTTTGTAGCTTGATATTAGGCTGTGAGGGTAATTACATAAATCCTATTTTACATAACCGACATTTATGCAAAGACAAATTAGAAGAACACCAAGTGGTTTAATTTGCACTTGGGTGTAAATTGCGTTTTTGTAAATACTTTTCATGGATAAACAGCAAAATAAGTACTCGCACTCTGTAGAATTTGTGTTAGCATTCTTCAAATCTCAAGGGCCGTATTTTGTTTGTCTGCATTGAGATTCAAAGGGTTTTCATGTTGCTTTGATTTGACAGCAGCTCCACTTCTATTTCTAGTGAGTCACGATCGCATCGCGTTAATGGACCTGTTTGCGGATGAAAGAGTAATCATTGCTGTTTGTTGCTGAAACAGCTCATCTACCTCCATGTTTTGTTCCATAGCGGAAGTGGAATCGTCGTTGTGACTTCGCTTGATTATACCGCGGTTCTCTTTGAAATTCTCATCTGCATCCATTTTTGTTTTGATATGTCAACTGCGACTCCGTAGGCGCAGGCGAAACAGCACGAAATTCTACAGTTTGCCATCAGGGCGTTTTACTAGTTCTTTTTCCAACTTAGCTCTCATGTCCCCCTCCATCCCTTACGCAACTGTTCAGATGCCGTTAAATCCTCTAGAGAACAGGGGTTCTTAAAGTGGTGCGTTAATGCCCACAGGGGGAATTGATATTAGATGTTGGGGGTGTTCAACGATGTTGGGAATTAAAGTCCAAATCCGGACTCAAGTTCTCATTCTCTAAGAACTTGAAATTGCTTCCATCCAGATTGACTTTGACTTGCTACCGTTGACTCTGTTAGTAAACTTTGTTGAAAAGGGGGTATCCAGATTGGCGAAAATTTAACTTAGGGGTGTTGAGGCGTTAAAACTTTAAGGACCACTGCTCCAGAACGACGTGAGGAAATGCAAATGCGCGAAGTCCTCGCGTGTTTTTAGAGGTGACTTGCTAACTACGAGTCTGTTTTTACCTACATTCACAAGTTTTCAGGCTCAAATCTACGTCTTGAACACATCGCTTAATTTGCGTACATTGTGGTAAAAGCATGAACACACCAGAAATAGACAGCTGTCCTTATGTCAGTTACGTTTTTCCTTTTCTCTGAATATGTTCAGGTTGTGAGTCTGCATGCGACTTTAAACTGATTTCGAATATCTGGCGTGTAATGTACCGTCCGCTTGGCCTGCTGAGCAAAAATCATGTTTCGCAAACACGTTTGATCGTTCATCAGTAATATCGTTTGTCACCAAACAGTTCGTGTTGCTCTTGTAACTCGACTCTGAGATCAGACTACGTTTATCACTAGGACAGTGTTGCCAGATGAAAATTTCAATGAAAAGCCAAACAGTGCTAAAAAGGGGCCAAAAAAGGCCAAACCGATTGTTCAAAGGCCAGAAAAAAGCCAAACTTTGCTTGTGGTATTGCTATTCCTGTCACAAAGAAGCATCTAAATTACACGAATATCATTATAAATTTCCTTCGAAACTGAGATTAAGTCTTCCTTGGCTTTGTACTGGAGCTCATACTGATGCGTCTCTGACTTTTCATGGTTTGTGAGATTGCACTCTTTGAGTACACTGTCGCCACAGTTTGCACACTGATCCATCGCCGGCTTTCTGCACCCATGCAAAAGTCATCTCCCATTCACTCCTGTCCTTACGAACAGAATCACAAGCGCCCTTCCACTTCCTCGACGTTATTTTCGCATTTCTGTCGCGGAGGCGCAGACCTGTCTGCAAGTGTTGAGCCTGCTTAGTGCGTACTTACAAGACACTACACGGTGCACACATTTCCAGTGATTACGCAAAAAAAATATTTCAAATCTAGCATCCCTCAAATTTTACCAACATCAGAACGCGGGCGTCGGTCCAATAAAACATTTGTTACAAAAGTTTGTGCAAATATGTTGCCGAAAAAAATGGATAGTAATATTTCTCTGCAGAGGAAAGTTTTTCAGTGTGAAAAAGCCATTTTTAAGGCTCATCATCAACTTGAGATGAGGCCAAAAAAGGCCAACCTGGCACCCTGCTCTAGGGTTACACGTTGAAAGTATTTCGCAGGTTAAAATCAACTGATTTTGATGCCCTTGGTCTTGATGTGCTAACTGATTATATGCTGCTGTTCAGCCATCACAGTTTGGCGGGATGTCTGTGTCATTTACACTCGCTTTTTGTACATCCTTGTTGAATGGTATGTCCCCATCTCCGCGCGCTTGCGTCGGATACTTTAGTGAATGCTGAAATGACGGCGAGTCAGTGGCAGCGCCACGCGTGAACCCTTTCTTTGCGCCCATCTACTAACGCCGAGCACGAGGCTGGAGAGGTCGCAAGTACCTTTGTCAAGTCATCTGTGTGACCCGACAGCGGATCGAACGAAGTCCACCACCTTTGCTGGCACGTGCTCAACCAACTGTACCGCTTAGCCGGTGGATGTCAAGCTGTTGTTGGCGAAATGTTGCTTGTGTTGCAGTCAAATTAATCTTGTTTACTTCGTGTTTGGGTTACAATTGACGGCAGGCCGAAGCCTGAAGTTTGCTTCTTGCTGGGACATTTGGGGTGAACGCTCCTGCCCAAGGAGCTCTACGGCAATTCACTCAGTGGCCGTGGACAAACACCCAACCGGATACTTTACCAAATAGCTATCGTCGCCCCTTGCAGGTCAATACAATAAATATTTTGCCCGAGGTGTCTGTTTTGTAGAATTGTATTTATTTTGTGAGAAGCGTACAGTTTTCGCGGTATTCCCAATTTAATATCATTTGCCGGTGAAACCACTGTCTATCAAAGGAATCCTGTTACAGCTAAGAATCAAAACTGTGATCTTTACATATCGAAATAATCAAATAATACTACGAACTTGCGTCTTGTCTTGCTTCACCATTGAGTCATTTTTCATATTTGCGATCCAAAATGTAAACTATTATTGAATGCATTCTTTTGCTTCTATCCATAGTCAACAGCCAAAGTGTCATTAACGCGGTTTGTGGAAGAAGCGAGTTCTGTTGGTTGGATTTGGTTGGTTCAGCCACCAAAGATATACTGGGCACAGTTTTGTAACTACACCCATTCAGTAAGACCTCTTCTGTGTGGACTTGATTCACGTCTTCTTTTTCTCTGTACTTGTTTTATCCTGAATTACAAGATCTGCATCCCAGCTTCAAAGATGGACGTAAGTCAACCACCTCAACGTTTTGGTGCAGTTTCAACTTTTCCACGGTCCAACCCAGGCCTAGAGTGGCGTGGTCCAACGCGACCATGCAGCAAAGCTGGCCTCTCAAGAATCTCGTTCGCAGTCAGTCGCTGCACGTGAGCTCGACTTCTATGCAAAAGCGTACATACGGAACGTGGTATCCGCGACGCCGGCTACGTCATTAAAAAAGCAACGTTAGGGTCATTCATGCACCGACATTTTTTTACAGCACGACCGGTGGTGATTTCAGCCCGAGGCCCATAATTTACATTTTTTTCAAATTCTGAGGCGTGGAATTAAAAAAAAATGTCTGTTCACATAGACATCTAATTTCCAGCACCTCGTGAGTTTCCTTTCCACTTCCTATGCAATCCACGTTGCGGATGCGTCCAGTCTCCCTGAATGTTTGAAGAAAAATTGATTCAGTAATTCTGGTCAAAGTTTTTCTAATCATTTGCAGGACGTTAAGCTTAGAACTTACGTCATATCTTTGTTCGCTAATAGCCTCTTCATGTTTTGGCGGGGCTGGTTCGCCAAGTTCATATCAGCTTTTCAGTTGCCTCTTGTACAAAGCGTTTTAAAATTGCTGTGTTTTAGACCAGATGTAAATCTTTTAAATTACTTCTTTATTTGAGGGCTCTTAATGTGTCGCTAACGCCACTAGCATTGGCACGCCTTGAAATATAACAATCAGATCCCTGTCATCGTTAACTTTTAAGAAAGGTGAGGCAACCGCGTGTTTTACATACAACGTGAAGCTTGGTTCTCAGAATGTAAAAGCTTCCTTTAGTTAGGCATTGCGCTTTGCTAGTTTCGTTTAGACGGAACAAAAACAACATCACTCCTTCGTTAAATCAATTCACAGCTTTGTTCATGGATACAGCAGAACAGCAACAGTTATTGCCTTTGTGTTCAAATCATCTGTATTGAAAAATGTGTTTTTTTTCCTCAAAGCAGTTAAAAAAGAGACGCGTTGATGTTCTGTGCCCGACGTAACTTGCTTGTGGACAGCCTTTAGTGAAATAAGTACCGCATCGAAGCCGGAGTGTCGCGCAGGCACGTGTACTGATTCCATTATTACGTATTTCGTTCAACCGTCCTGGCGGTTGCGTGCTGAGTCTCCACCGCGGCGCTCAGGCATCACCAGTTGCAAGGCACATCCTCTTGTCTGCATCGTTGCTCATTGCGGATGCAAACTCGGGGAAATCGGACGGTGCTTTTAAGAAGTTTGTCGCACCAACATCTGCGTTACGGCATCACGACTTCACCGATCGACTTTGCGCTCAGATCGATAATAAAACGGTTGATCGAAGTGTTACAAAAGTGACGTAATGGCTTTCAAAATGAGAGTGCCGCCCTACCACTGTGACCTCACAGTTCAGATTGATTATTTATATCACGACGCGTCCGGATCCTAAACTTCTCTGTCTATTCAGTCCATTTCAGATAGTTTTATTTGATTGCTCGTTTGTAACTAAAAGAGACAAAAACTGTGTTTGATTAAGGATCTGCAGAAGGGTGCTTGTTACTCTCAGTAACGTTCGAAATGTTCTTATCGCTCATAACTTTATTGCTTAACGTAAGCAGCACATCCTCGCGGTCGAGTGTTGCAAACGTCTGGTTTGATGATGAAACCGCGTTTCTGCGCTGTTTATTTTTTTCTTCAAAAGTATTTTTTTCGTGAGGCACACCCAGGAACAGTTTGGCCCCTGCGACCGGCACTGGGTTTCGTAGACGATCTTCAGTCTGCACGTTCATTATTCTCGTGAATTACTTGCAGGAAATGTTCAGAAACGTTGCTACATTTGGCGAGTTGAAAACAGTGAACCGTTCCGGCTTCGATCGTTTTTGCGCATCCTTTGATTTTGAACCGGAACGAAGAGACTTTTGTTATGTAACAAAATTTTTGATGGAAGGACTTCTTTCGCGTAGGGTTGATTTCATCCATTTGACATACGCAGTGGGTAAGGGAAAACGGTTAATGATCATCGTTGGTTCCGTTTATGTCGGAGACTATGGTTAGACGACGTCACAGCGGAAATCAACATAGAACGCCTCGCTCGTATTACGATGAGTCTTCATATTTTTTGTGTATTCGCGACGTTTCACGATTACGCAACATGACATACATGTGCAAAGAGGTTGTGGTTTGATCTTGCCAGCGGACAACCCTGTGGCGAGCGTCGCAGTGGAAAAAGCTGTTCAGTTCGAGCCCCTTTGGGTCGTTAGTTTTTCTCTGAAAAAACATGTTGTTTCTGTTGTACTACCATTAAAAAAACTGCGGTGGTGGCGTGGCGTATGAAAGTGAATGAAACACGCTGGACGTCGTGTAACGGTTTCGCATGTAAATTCAGAAGTTAACTCTGTTCAGCTCTGGCTTTGTTAGTCTTGCCTGTGTATTCTCAATTTACTTTGCACTGTTTGTTGGACAAGTGAGTTTCGCTCGTTCATTTTTAATCAATATATCTCTTTTTACATTCATCTTCCATATAATTTCTCTTTCATTTTGATGAATTTTGCCTCTTCATTTGCGTACCATTTTGTGTACCTTGGTATTTTTGTATTCTGTGAAAAATGCCTACACTGAAAATTATGGGCCCAGCGCCATGGTTTTCAGTGCACCATCATAAAAGTTCGTTTGTATGTTAAACGCAGAATATACTGTTTCATTGGGTTGAACCCAGGGGCATAGCAAGGGGGGTACAATTACCCGGGCGCCGAATAACAACGGGGGGCGCCGCAAAAGTCTCAACAATGTCACAAGTACTTTTTTCAATACAGTACATTTGCTTCCGAAAGACCTCAAATTCGAACATAGGCGCCAAACTTGCTTCGTGCCCCGGGCGCCATCTTACCTCGCTACGCCCCTGGTTGAACCTTCCAACAAAATTGGGCTATCCTTCTCCTAATGATGATAACATGCTGCTGCAGATTCCTCTCTATTTTGTCTACATAAATTCGTTGGTACACATTTAGCCTGGTATATCTACGTAATGTGTTAATCTTTCTGAGGTTTGATGAAAAACTTTCACTCCAGCTGTGCATGAAACTGACGTAATTGGCTGCATCCTAAAAGGCACTTTGTTGTTATGTTGAATTTCAACACGTTTGATGGGCATTTGTGTAAAAACAAACAGTGTCCTGTCTTGACCGACAGTTTTGTTTCTTTCAATCGTGGCAGAAACACGTTGCTTTCGTAAACCGTTCCGTCCCGATGCTGTCTTAGTGTTCGCTGCCTGACGGTGATCTCACCCTAACGGGCTCACGTCCCGTGTCAGCAGCAAGTTCAGTCGAAGTTTCCCGGGAAAAGGGGTTTTGCTTCTTACTGGAAAGTGTTCGTGCAGGCGTTTCAAACCATCCGCGCGTAGGCACATTGGCATTAATAAAACATTAACTGCGTTCTGTCGGTCTTTGCCTGTGCGTCATTTAACGCTCTCCGGTTTCGAGGGCGCTTTTGCTGCTAAACGATAGGGAAAAGCCCGCAAGTGACGTTGTTTTTTCACCGGTCTGTACCGGTCCGAACCGGCCGNGCACTTGAGGAAATCAAGACTATACAGGTGCACTTNACTAGTTTCGCCGCCTTATTTGGTCGCATGATGTTTGAAGCAGTGGATCGACGTGACTCATCCTTTCCGAATCTCGTGTCTAGCTTGCGCCGAAAGTTCTCGATTCCAGACTGCCGCGCCGCTTATCACAAACTGTTTTACATACAAACCGGTCCCCTTCGTAACATCAATCGATCTCGAAGATGGCTGCACATTATTTATCTTACGTTCTGTTTTTTCTCTGTTGTCAGTATGATTCAACGTAACGGTATTCGTGCTCTCCACTCCTGATTCTTCAACCATGTCACGACTGAAACGATTCCCACTTGTGCTTTCCCTAGCATTCAGTCGTGAACGGCACAATGTCCCATCAGCTGTATGCGGTGCTTCGGTGTGGTATCGGTCGCATGTACAAACGCTGTTCCTTGATTGCATGTGAAACGTTTTCATGCGACTTCAAGATTTGCCGAATCACTTAATGACTTCGCGTTCGAAAAGCTTGACCGGGCGTGGTGTACGCCGCCCAGACCACGTGCGCGATGACGTTACGCTTGGGGTGGCGCTCGTTTGTTCAGAACTGCCGGCGTCTGAGACGGAGAGCATTGTCCGGTAACAATAGTACGGATGAAACCCGTGCCGCGCGACTAGATACAGAATTTACATGCGGTTGTTTCATGCACCCTGAGTGGCGTTTACGCGATACAGCAGGTGCTGCCTGGGAACTTCGGGCATCGTGGTGGGTCGCGCGTCATGGCAAACCAATATCAATTTAATGAGGATATGCGCCTGGAAGTGCCGCTGAGGGAACAGCTTATCTCTGTTTTGCGTCGCGACGAAGTTCATGATGTGCAAAAGCTATAATAAAGCTTCTGCTATTTCAAGAATCTCGAGTGCAGCCAGGACTTCCGTGCTGCTTGGCTCAGCACTTCATGTTATGCGTTACAAACCTGGTGAATTTTTGTGCTGGAACATCATACCAATTGAATTTGACAATATGTTGGCTCATCTGCTGCCGGCAATGGCCAAAACCTGGCGTCCGTTGTTTACCTTCGATTCTTCGTACAATTAATAGCTGCAGTACGTGTGCTGTCCCAACATCTTAGATTCGAACGAATATGATTATGATCACATTCATTGGCTGTGGGCGTTTCAGCTTAAGACTTCTTTCCGTCTCTTCTCACGCCCAATTACGTGACATGAACGAGAAGTGCGATCTAGATTTTGTAAAAAGTTGTTAGTGTCTTTAGAAGTTGATATAGGTTATTTGGTTTTCAAAGTTGCAACCTGATCTTATAAATTGCCATATTTTTCGGGTGAAAAATGCAATGCGCAGTCACATTGTTTAATAAGTTGTGGATGTGAGTGGAAGGCTGACGTTTGGGTTGGTGTATTGTGATATTTGTGTATGACGTAGTAAATCAGGTTGCAGCAGTCACTTAAACCTGGAGCCACGTTTTATAGCGATATCATCATGGCCGTAAGATGTAGCGGAAAGGGAGAGCAATTTCCTTCCTACAGCTGAAAAATTGTGATAAAAATTGTGAAGCTTTGGCTAAAGTAGTTGCAATCGAGTAAAATTTGGAAAAAACGTTTGTAAAGATGCATCAATAAAAGAGAAAGATCCTATTTAAGAACTCCACTTTTACAACAGGTGGTGTAACCTCTTCTTTCAGAATGCACCATGAGCATCCTGCATTTTTCAAACTGAAGAGTTTTAAGTTCGGTAGGTGTGGTGCATGACACCGTGAAACTTTCTGCTGGCCCCAGTCGAGTAGCGTTGATGACGCTTGTACATAGCTGTTGAACTTTCTACCTCATCTTCTATTCAAATAACAATGCGGTTTGTTCAAATAGAAATGATTCTGTTTTATGATTTTCGCGTGTGGTGACACACTGTGAATGAGAAACATACTCAGAACAGCCTTGTTTTTGTTATCGTGATCATTTATGTTAATGGTGTTTTAAGTAGCATTGAAGCAGCTTTAATTGTACGCGAGAGTGGAAGAAAGGTTGTGTGATCAGTTTCACCCAAGAAGGTGCGTCGAACGGGTCCTAGCCACTTCATCAGAAATGAACGTCTTTTGCTGGCATCCGCATGTAGGATAACCTTTTGCTGGCATCACACGTATAGGATTTTGAATGTCATTCAAAAGTCGCTTGTAGCCTTTAGCCACCACCCGACAAGCTGATAAGAGCAGGGTGGCGTATTCGCCGTTCCAGCACCCTCAATTGCTATTCACCAACGAAGCCACAACACCTAGTTATTTTCCTTTTCACTGATTAAATTGATGTCGGCGCTTTTTCCGTTTGAAAGTTATGTGCTCACTAATTTTTTCTTCGTTATGAGTGATGATAGTTGATTTGGTTTACTATAGCTGTGTGCTGTATTTTTATTTTGCCGCTTGTGGTTACAAAAAGATCGAAACAGAACACTTATGGATTGATTGAGTGGACCGCAAGTTGCAGCGGAAGGAATACGAGGCACTTTGCGCGTTAGCAACGGCAAGCATGTCGACCAGCAGCTGTGTATCTCAATCAGGAGTACACATTTGTTGGTATAGTTCTTCGCATTGTGTCCAGTCAATTGTGTGGGTTTTACGCAGTGAGGGATATTCATCGCAACCATTGACGTTTTCAAGAAAATATTCGTTGCCCGGGTAACGAACGCTTCGGCGTGTTATACCAATGCATAAACCAGTACTGTATTTGAAGTGCGCAGTGCGTTATGCACAAACTGCGAAGTGCATCCTGTAATGCGGTTGGAAAACTTATTTCTTTTGAGCAAGCGTAACAAAGAATGATGCAAGATATATTGCCTATTTGGTATATGCGCACATGACCACAACTCCAACTGCAATTCGATACAAGAGTTACTTTTTTAGCACGTTTTATTGAGAACAAAGACGTATGTCCAGTTCTATCAGTCACCATTCCATGAGGCTTAGTTCACGAAAAAACCGTGGCATCACCAGTCAAATGACACCTCAAACACATAGGCGTAGCCAGGGGGGCCAAAGTGGCAAGGCGTAGCCAGGGGGGCCAAAGTGGCCATGCCCCCCCAATTTTTTAGAAAATATAGTCATTTTGTGCTTTAAGAGGCGTTTTTCTAAACAAAATGGTGTTATTCGCCTCAATTCAAACATCTTGGCCCCCCAAATTTTTGCGCTGGCTACGCCACTGCTCAAACATGCTTGGCCGGCATGCTAAATAGCCGGAGTAGGTGCTGGCAAGTTGTGAATACACTATAGGGAACTATCGCATCACGCAACAGACCAAGTGAACGTTTGCTTTTGTTCGCGAGGAAAAGTCGTCATTATCAACGCCCTCAAAAACCTGCATATGGTCCTAAAAATGCCAAACGTGTTTTCACTGTAAGAAGTCAATACAAGTGTACGTATCAGCGTGCCTCGTCTTCTCTCGAGATTCACCTGGTGTAGCTGCAGCCTCGTGATGTTTGAGCTGCATGTTGTTATATGTCGAATGCGGTTCTTCGTTGGCCCAAAATGTTGTTATTTGTTGACATAAATCTAACCACTCAGAATAGTCTTCTTGCAATGTGATTGCTGGCGTGGAAGTGACACAAGCACGACTTTCTGTTCGTTTGAAGGTACCGGGTTGCTGCGTTAATTTTTCTCCTTGCTTGCACTCATACCCGTGCTGAAAACAGAACGCATTCAGCGAGGAAACTAGACCACGCCCGTCAACAGCGATGCATAACGCTTAGCTTGCTTCTTTGTCTTCTCACGCTTCAGGAGATTCACGGTCAATTTATTAACCGGCGCGCCACCAGCCGAGCGTAACGCAGACAACAACATGCGCAAAGTTTAAGATGCTTGTGCCTGATGTGTGTTTCCTCCACTTGTATAACAGTGTAGTAGTGCCGTTGTCCTGTTGCATGGAAATGGATGAACCTCACTTAGAACTTTATTTGGCCATCACTGCCCTACATTGAGCTGACGCTTTTTACAAATCTTATTTTTCCCACTGTTTTAAGGCTTCTGTATGAAGATGAGCAGGTACTTCGGCAGGTGGTGCGGTGTTTTATTTTTTGTTTCTTTTTTAATATCTGCCCCGTGCTATATGCATTCATGTGCCATTGCCTTATATTGCTAACCCAGGGAACGTTAGCCTGAGAGTAAAATGGAATTTAAATCTGTAACCTTTAAAGGACAGTAGCATAGCCAGCCCAAAATTTGTTATTTTAGGCTAGCATCAGTATTTTGTATGAGATACCGCCTCTCAAAGCACAAAGTCACTAGATATTCTAAAAATTGGGGCGCATGGCCCCTGGCTACGCCTATGTTGAAGGACATCCCTTTTCAAGTTATTTAAGGTCTACCACTTTTAGTAGTAGTGCAACTCGGCAATAAAACGTACGTATGTTGTGTGGCAGGCTGTATGTTTGCATTGCTTATTCTTGGGTTTGCACATTTGTTCTTTAAAATTGCATTGGCAAATTTTCTGCCACAGGCAAAAACCAAGGACATTTTTTTCGGTAATATGTTTAACTTGTGTTAGCAATCGTTTTTAGTCACCATTTAATCATTTAAAATTGACATTGTTTTTGAGATTTTTATTTCATAACTTTTCAAAGTGCCACCCATATATGTTCGAAATTTCTCATCTCGATTCTGACCTTGTAGGGCCATTTTCAGCTGTGGTACAATTGTCATTGCTCAGTAGTTGCAGTCACGTGTACTTCGCTGCAGTTTTGACAAAAACTGAGCTGATGGATAAAATTTTAGTGCACTCTGGCTTTCGGCTGTTTTTGTTTCCCTCTTTCAACAGCGAAAGTTTAGGAAAA
>JGI24159J19872_10006154_pt1 | contig 15591 bp, 12 predicted proteins | sample Ectturendosymbi4_FD_19872 | JGI IMG/M metagenome (IMG submission 19872) | reverse complement strand
TTATTGCTTTCAGTGGGTGAATCTACTGTCTATAGATTTTAGATGCAAGTTACAAACCACTTAAGCAGAAAAACGGCTGTTGGTTAAGTGACATTATGAAAAGAAACAATTGATGATTTTGCTTTATAAGCTTTCTTAGCACTGTCTCTAAATAGTACTGTTGCGATCGGGAAGCCCGAGCGGCAAGTGCGCAAACCTTCACATTGTTGTTCTTCGCGCACATCCCGTTCGTGGTGAATCGCACATTCAACGCAACGCCAGCGGAGAGGTTGTAACACTCTCATTGATTTTACTTCCAATTTTTTTCAGGCCTCAGACATTTCCAGTTGGAATACAATACATGGCTGCTAAACCAATCTCGAAACAGGCAGTAAATGAAAGGATGCTTTCAAGTTTCTTTGCTATGTTTTGTTAAATCGACGCATGAACATAATCACTACGTGATTATAGAAAAACACTTCCTTGAGATTTTAGGCATTTTGTGCCTTTTGCGATTGTTGCTGTTGATAATGTTTTTCTTTTCAAAAAATCGATCTCTCTGATATTTTTCGCTAGTGTTTATGTTTTTGGCGGCCTGTCGTGATTTAATAAATTAATCAAAAATTTGATTGTACCGATCAACTGTTATACTGTTTCGTTTTGCAAAGTATTTTATTGCTCAGTGCTATCTTCGGTCATATTTTCTGTTCCATTATTAGCAAGAGACACCCTGAGGTTATTTAGACTCGAACGTATATGTTGGTCTTTCATTTTTCACGTTTGTGTGAAACACATTATCGTTTACGGCGGTGTTTTTCGACCGGGGTTCCGCGAGCAGCTGCCAGGGGTTCCGCCGAAACAACCGAAATTGCCTGGGACGAAATTCGCAACCACGGTTCTATGCCGTTGTAGCAATTTCGACACTTGGATCATTGCATAGGGTTCCATGAGCAACGCAAACATTTTCGGAAGGTTCCGCTGCAGCAAAAAGGTTGAAAAACACTGGTCTAGGGTGACATCTATCATTTCTGAAAGAAAAAGGGTTTCACAAACAAAGCATTTGTGACAATCAATGTCCGAACTGCGAAATCTCTGCAACTGTTTCGACTTGCACACATTTCTTGCTTAACTCAAGCTACCGAACTACAATTGCTGTCATGTGTACGACGTTGTACAAGTAGCAGCATACGTTGCATTTCTAGTAGGCCTAATTCTTGAACGGAGGACATCATATTCTGAGATCATCTATATCTCGTCGCACGCGCTGAAGTCAAAAAACATCTTTGTACACACTTCCTACCCAAAAAAGCTGTTAGAGAAATTTCAATGACGCATGAAGATGGTCACACTGGCCCCAATTCGCGATCCCTTGGGCGAAGACGAATGCATTGATGCAGTCGCAAGCGACCCACGCTTACCACCACCATGACAATGTGAGTTGCTCAATACAAGGGTTCATCGAACGCAAATATTTAGTAACGGAGATGCATGTAAAGGTCACTTGACCAGAGTGGCAAGCAACGGAGGTCTAAAGGAACTAAACCAACAAACAGCGGACAGTGGGGAAATCTAGCACTAGGCGAGGGGTGGGCAATTAATTCGTCTCGGGGGCCACTTTGAGAAGGTCGCGTTTAGCGTAGGGCTATACTACCAATGGAAAAAGAAGCTAGTCGATATAGTAGCAAGTCTCGTTTCAGGTTAGCCACAGCACTAACATTTACTGTGATGAATTGAAAGAAATATTAGATTCAAAGACTTTTCCTGAAAGCCTCCGCGGGCCACTGAAAACGATGTGGCGGGCCACATTTGGCCCGCGGGCTACTAATTGCCCACCCCTGCACTAGGCACAGCACGTGTTATAAACTAAATGGACTGAACGTGTGCGACTGAGAACAGGAACAATAAGAATCGCAGCAGTAAACCACAGTTAGCAAACCCGGGTCAATGAAAAATCGGCCATACGGTTGAAGAGTCCTGACGTCTGGATTCGTGATCATGGCTGTTTTTCTAAGATAGGGGTGCACAATCTGCGGCAGTACGGCCGCATGCGCCCTTCAGCTAAAGTTTATGCGGTGCGGCCGTGCACATGTAATTCAAGCAGGTTAGACTCGGTGTATGGAAGTATAACAGAAGCAGTGCAAAAAAGTGTAATATGTAGAATTCACTGCCAGTGGCGTGCAGAGGTCTGGTGATGCCCGGGGCTACTGCTTGATTGGATGCCCCCTTCCCAAATTCCGGTATTGAGCAGTGGCGTATGGTGTTCATTGTTACTGGATATACGCTGTTTGTGACGTCACAATATGACGTCATATTCACGTTTGCAAACCAACGTTTTGGTGGAGTTTGTTGACAGAACATGCATATACAGGGACGCCAGAGCAGCGGTAGGGAAGCAGTCCCGTCGCCACGGGGGGCTTTTGGGGCCTAGCCCCCCAGGCAAAGATCCAACCCCCCAAAACTTAAATTATGAATCACTATAAATTTTACCAAATGTTTTGATTTGCTAAAAATCTTGGCAAAAAGCCATGAAAATCCGGGTAAAAATGGCGCCCGACGTTGTTTGACTTCAAATAATGTCGCCCAAAGTTTGCATAAAAACACATGAAGTCCTTTTTTGGAGATTACGCCAAAAAGAGGTCTTCGTGATCTTGGTGGAAGAAAATTTGTAGGCAAAAGTTGCACAAAAAACTTTTCGGGCAAGTTTGGAGACGTGTGGGCAAAATCCTTCGCACCCCAAACATTTGCCTGCTCCTACACCTATGATGAAAAGGTACCTCCGCGCCTGTTGCCCCTCTTTTGAAAGGGCAGAGGAGGAAATGCCATCGCCATACCTCCATTCTTCGGCGTCCCTGTGCATATTATTCTACACGCACTCTCTTTACTCGTTGTTGCAGGCGACAATGTGTCACTGTAATGAACATAAATTATCAGCGGTCTCCTAAAACAGAGCAGTTCATGACTGCAAAAGTATCCGGCAACGCGTCAAAACACGGGAGTAGAACACACTCAGTGCTACGTCAGCGCAGTTCACAACTCAAAAAATACAAGGCTGCTCGAATGTCTCTTCGTATAGCAATCGATCAGAAGGTATGCGGCTGGGATGTCGGACACCCAGAGTTGACAGTATGAAACTTGCTAAACTACACAAGTGTTGAGAATGCGCACAAAGTACGCAAGAAAAATTTCGTTTTCTAGTATGTGGCAGTTATATTTACAATTACTAAAGGGAAAAAAGTATGCGGACTTGTGTGAGCCGTTATGATCAATCCACCTGAAACGCCAAATTAATGACAAAGCTCGAAACGAAGCACATACTGCATGGATAGGTGTGCGATTGTCAGGGCCGGCCCTAGCAGGTGCGGGACCCAATGCAAGACCTAGGCGCGGGGCCACTCTGAGCAGTGCTTTTATGACGTCATCGTGTTCACGTCAACCGTGTTACGTTCGTGGTAGAGCGCAGGTGTACAGTAAAGCACTAACACGAGAATTGAGCACGTTTGCTAATGTTCGAGAGGAAATTCGCTAGTTCTGACGAGAGCGTTCTTTGCAATGAAATTTATATGGCGTTTCTACTGAATTCTCAAGCGCAAGGTGTATCTGTCAAAAATGAACAATCTACCCAAACACCATGGCGCGGGGCCCCAGAGGCGCGGGGCCCAATGCAGCTGCATCGGTTGCATTGGCTTAAGGCCGGCCCTGGCGACTGTATTAGCACAGAAAATGAAATGCGACACTAGTGATTCATCATAAACTCAAATAGGACGGTTGTTAGGGCAGTTTTGAAATTTGACTCAGAAATTTAATTTTAAACGTCCATAATTATTATTCTTCAGTGTTGATGTAATTGGACCCAACCAAATAAAACATCAGGTTTTTTTTAAAAAGCCCACTTAAAAAAGATAATAAAAACCAACAAAAATCCCACTCCTTACTTTTCCTTTGAAAAACGTACTATGAAGCAAAAAAAATAAGCAGCGCACTTGTACAGTTAACTGTACATTTTTTTCATGAAATAAAACGAAAAAAAATAATATACACTATATAGACGTTGAACTAGCAGGGCATGAACATAAACTTGACGTGAAACTGCAGAGTTTGTGTGGAAGTGGCATTTGTCTGTTTGTTGTGCGCGTTCTTGCCAAGCCTTACCACTTTGGAGTGAATTGACCAACAACACTTTGCGAAAACAAAGATGGGTTACATTTCTTTACCGTCAAATTTGAATGCCATAATAGGTATAACAAGTTATTATTGTGTAATTCTGAAAATGGTGATATTGCATGATGCAATAAAGCAATTCACAATGGGGTTTTTGTGTATTTTTTACAAAAGAACAGAAACCTGTATCTTTTCAAAAAAACAAAAAAATTCGGATTAAAAAAAACAGGTGGGTTGTTTTTTTTTAAAAAACGGGTTTTTCTCAACCCAGATTGTCTTACAATCCTTTTTGTGGTTTTCCCTTGATCGCACGATCTGGAACAAGTCACGTCAAATCAGTTTTTTTGGGTGCGCGCCGCATGCTTAGAGTATAGGTTCCTGGTCTTGAACAATGTGAGAATTACTAGCATTTCAATCCGTAAAAATTAGTGTTGATAGCAAGTTTCGAAAAATTAAATCCATGCAGCATGTATTAGTAGACTCACAGTAGAAAAAATTATGTAGTTACAGCATTTAAATTTTTGTAATTTTACTCTTTGGATGTCCCCCTGTCTTGATTGCCCGCGGCCGGAGCCCCATTCGCTTCCCCTCTGCACGCCACTGCTCACTGGCGGCCGTAATTCATAAAAATAAATGCGATACTGCGGGCAAGAGCGAAAAGGTTATGCAGCCCTGTTCTAAGATCTCTAAAGTTTGACTGACGTTTCGCGGTTTAGAGCCAGAACATGGAGCCTTACACCCACAGTGCAAGCAAGGCCTATTGGTGCAAGCTCAAGTAGACCGCTTATGCCCACGACATTTAACACGCAACAACTCGATCACGTTATCAACAACGCAGGGCCACCGATCTGTGACGAAACCCGCTTCGCTTCAAGTGCCGCAGGCCTGGCGTTTGTTATCAGTCGCTAAACGTTGTTGCCAGAGGTTGATGTGCCAGGCAACAGCAAAGAAGTAGACAGGCCTGAATTAGAACACAATGGAAGATTCCTCGAAAGGTTTGATATTTACAAAACACAGAGCCATTTCCTTTAAGGCTTTGCAGAATATCAGCAGTCAAAGCTTGAGCACCGCACTCGTATGGTCTAGCCACAGCGTTTGAAAAAAGCAGTGGAGGTCTTTTTGGGTGTTATCCCAATTTTAAGCAGCCAGAAGAAATTAATTTATCTTTGTCACATAAAATTTTTGCACTTTTCGCGTACATTGCAAATATTCATGATAGCTAAAGATGGAAATGCGTCACGACAGTGATGGAGAAGCGCTGAAATGTGTGTCACAAAATTTAAGCATGCTGACGAGACGTACAATCGATCGTTCGGGAAATGGATCTTCAGTTGATGAGGTGGCTCATGCATGGGAACGGAAATTCGTTTACTTCTCGGTGCATGCACAATTTGCAATGTGCGCAATGCTATCGGAGACAAAGCATTACACTACAATAGACAAGATTCTAAAGCAAAACAAACAAATCGATTTGTAGTGAAAAAAATAAAAGCAAATTAAGTAACTCATGACAGCTGTACGTGATGAAACTACTTAGGTAGTATAGAATAAATGCACTCCGGTACTGCACACGAAGCACACCAACAATAAAAGCAAGAATACCAACAATGCTTCTAGCACCCGAGTAACACTTTTTTTATATTGGGCAGTAAAATTTTCCAAACGCTGTCTATTGTACGAAATCCTGTAAACAGCCAGGAATCAGACACTATTATCTTATCGAGTATGTATTTCGGCTACTTAGTAGGCATAATCAGCTCTTATTAAAATACTGTCTGTTGAAAGAAATCCTTTCTCAGCACAGAATCAGACACTAAGATCTTAGAGAGTATATTTTTCGCATACAAAGTAGGCATCATCAGCTCTTATTGAAATAGAATTTGAGCTCTTATTCAAATAGAATCTTATTCTTTTATTAAGATAGAATGAAGACAAGTAATAATTGTCAGTGATGCAACTTGTTTTCCTCAAAGAAAAACTCTTATTCAAACAGAAATTCCAAACACGGTTCATTTTTTGTTTGTAAAGGAGTTAGTGACCAGATTTCTATTGAACTGTACTTCAACATTTTCGCATCTGAGCGTGATTGTGCCTTCAGTAATGCAAATTACCATATTTTAGTTTGCCTTGTATCATATGGATGAACATCTATGATGAGCTTGAAATAACGGTTAAATGTAGTTGGCAGCTGTGATTTATTGTATTTATACATGAGCTTGACCACTTCAAGAGTGCAAATATCTTTAGTTGCAGAATTTTCTGTGTTTTATATATAGTTGTAAGTTGTAACGTAAAACAATCGAAAAAGTTCGGTTCTGTTTTCACCAGTAGCTTGCCCGACATGCAGTGAAACGAAACTGAATTATCTGCATCAGTCAGTGAAGTGAAAGCCTGATATAAAATTTTTGTTCTTCATAGTTGACTGACTTTCGTTATGTCTTTGTAAACAAGAAAACACTTTGAAATAGTTGGCAGAGTAAGTTGAAAAGACATGTCTTGCGTGTTTTCAGAAGTTTATAACTGCAGCTAACTTCTGGTCAGCAATTCAAAAAGCCGTGAGTTGGTAGTTGACCAAACAATAGATACTGCTATTTTTCTCTAGCTGAAAGCATGAGCTGCTGTCGACATGGGTGTCGGAAGGGCGGGCAGATAGGGGCTTTGTCCCGTCCTGATATTTAAAATTTGACATTTTAGTATTAATTGTTTTGCAAAAAGAAGAACTTATTTCGCTCAAATGTGATTATAATTACTAAACCACACAACTAAATTGTGGAAAAACAATTTAATACGAGGGTTGCTGCTCTTTAACTTAAGTAACCGTTGGTAACAATTAATTACATGATGATGCGATACTGTAGCGAGATGTGCAATATGCGTCAGTTGCAATAATAAGCTCCACTAATGGCCCAATGGATCTGATACCAAACTGTGCATACGATCCGTAAGCTGCTGGCGTACCACCTAGAAGGCCCTCGCGCACCGCTAGTGGTACGAATACCCCATCAAATTGAAAACCACTGCAGCTAGCTTCTTTGGCCACCACGGTAAAATGCGTACGATCTGGTTTCAGACTTTTGCCTGGGGCTGTGCGAACGAGCAAATGCTTTTTTAATGTGCTTACCGTACAAATGAAGGTCGTAATTGTATTATCATTTTTACTTTCGTGTTTTTCCGACTATCCGGCTAACATTGTTGGCTTGTTGGCGAACTAACCACAAATCAACTTCGTTTTTCCCAAATGTACTAATTAAAAACTTTAGCACTGTTGAAGTGTACAGTACAGTTACAAAAATTTAAATCGCTAACGTTTAAGTGTTTGGAAGTTTGATTTAAAATTTCGCCGACTGCTATTTCCTTCACTTTTTTCGGCAAAACATCCAAGCCAGCCCAGTCGCAAGTATGACTTGGTGCATTTATCAAATACTACCCGGAAAAAATACATTTCTGGTTTTAGAGACCATTTTGCCTGGTTTTGAGCACCGACAGATAGCAGTTTTCGTTTTTAATCAAAAATATCAACACCTAATTTCTTAAGTACAGCAAATATGTTATCATTAGATAGTAATTGGTGCGTGCATTTACTGGATAACCACAAAGTAAGGGGTAATTGCTTTTTGTTTTAATGAGAGAATCCACAAGACTCATGTAAACTTCCAGTGTTGTATAGGATAAATTTGACTCATGTAGGATTCATTATCGCGGCAAATGCATGAAAATAATTTTGAAAGTTCGATATTTCAAACAAATGAGCAATAATTACACACAGATTGCTCCATACTGCAAATGCGGAAGCAAAACTGATACTTTTCATATCTATATGGATATAAACGTTTTTCTGGTTCCATGCCAAGCAAAGAATGAAGTGTTGGCTCCGCTGAAACCGTAGTTAAAAATATGGTGGATTTTTTTCGCAACAATCTTTGTTTCACTTACAATTCCGCTGTCAGATTTGCAAACAATGAAACACATATAGTGAGTCTGCAAAATATTTTTAAATTCAATTTTAGTGGGGCAGCACGAGCCTGACCAACGGAGCATTACCTCACAGCACTGTTAATAGTGCTGCAGATATTTAATGCCAGAAACGCACATGATGGAGCAAAAGGCATGCTCACTTATTTGCTGTTGCGTACAATTTTAGTAACAAAAGAATACTGCTAGGGCGCATATGTCTGCTGCAAGCGAATTAGTTAACTGTGCCAACAGTTGTTTTTCGAACGCCTCGCGATTTGGGGACATGTTCGTGTTTTACCACTGGCACATCAAGAACGCAAGCGCTAAAGCAAAACTATTGACAACTTCTCCCAATCGAAGGCACAGGATTAATTTACAGAGGTTGCGACTTGGCCGTCTGAATCTATTGAAACCTTTACCAAAGATTTCGTTGAATACTCCCCAAAACACGAAATGTAAATGTACTATTACTGTGTTTACATGACCTGTTTCATTGTGGGCAAATTGTGGCATTGGTTCGATTGTGTTTTTTTCATCCTCCAGATTGTGGCTTTGTTGTAGCTTTTCGCGACCTTGCTTGCAAGTTGAAAGCCACAATGGATTGTGACCAGAACTTGAAAGCCACAATGGATTGTGGCCAGTGTGCAAGTGGTTACGAGGTTGTGGCCGATATTGGCCACGGTTTTTAGGCCGGCCACTATAAAAGTCACAAATACTAAATGCCATGTAAACATTGTATATATGAATCTACTTTTCAAAGTGTTTCAGGGCATTTTTATCTGTTACTAAGCTACCTTCGTGCTCGTGTTTCAAGCTAGCACAAATGAACATATCCCTCAAGACCAAATCGTTTATTTAGACCAGAGAACGAAATGACAGATAAAAGCATGTACACACTAACCTAAATCTCATGAATTCTTATAGACAGCCAGTTCTTTGTCTTAGTAGCCCACGGCTTTCATCCACAAAAACGTGAAAAGCACCTCACTGTATCTTTGTTGGCAAAACAATTGCAAAGCAAACAGTGGCTATACATACGATAATTACATAAATTTCAATGAGTTTTGTTCAATTTTCTTCGAGACTATCGTCTTCATTCTTAGTGGGAACAATGGGCAACATGAAGTGGCCATCACTTTTTAAGACCACAACAGCGAAAAGTCTTACTTTTGTGGGCTGTAAACATTTGTTTGCCTAGCCTTCCTCACTGCTTTGCAGCAACGTATGTTCGAAACTACAACTTACGTGAAAATCTTGCAAATAACATTATTTGCCAAACTTGACTTCTCGGTGACTTTTTTTCTAAATAGACAGATCAGGCTTAAGCGATTGCGTGAAATTCTAAGAACTCTATTTTTATGGCATTTAAAAAAAGGCGTTTTCCTTTTCGTTGCAAGCAACGTCCGCGGGTTTTATGTCTCGTACACTCCACTGCTTTTCAAATCAGACGACCGCGCGCAGCGTTGAGTGTCTCGTCAAAATGAAATGATGAAATTAACAAAACAGAACTTGATTTTGCGGTTGGGAAACGCCTGCAGCCACAACGGAAAGTTGCTTGAATGATTAAGAACAAATTTTTGTCAACATTTGTAACCTTGCACCAAAAATCAGACGTTTTTACTCGTGGCGTCACGTACTTTTTGTAAGGAAGCGTTAAAATGCCCAACTGACTGAAAAAGAAATAACACTTGACTTCACCGCTGTAGGCATCACAAACCAAGCCTTATCACCGCGTGCAACAAACACTCGTGAGCAGGGCCTCCAAGAGAAATCTTACCAGGGGTACGAAGACTGACACCTGGATCTCTTATTTTCTTGGGTTCTTGTCGCAAATTGTATAGCTTGTTTGTATAGTGGTCAGAATGAGGTGTCATGCTAAGATTTACAAATACATAATTGTTGTAGGCTACTGGCAGCTGGCTTACACTAATAATTTAGGCTTGATTACAACAAAACTGATCATGTGTACTTTAACGTTTCCGGGCCCCTGTACTTAATGGGCCCGAGTACGATGTATCTCTCGTAATCCCCTCTTGTAGGCCCTACTCGTGATACCACTCTGATGTAAAGTTCGCTTACACTCGTACTTATTTTCTTATATTTATATTTAGATCAGTCGTTCTCAACTTTTTGGCCCATGGACCATCTCCTTTAAAAAAAATATCCGATGGACCACTTTGCTATGGTGACACCTCATGAACAACTAATCTAGTCTTCCAGTCTTACATAATTTATTCTACAGTAAAGTTTTTTTATCAAGGATTTATGGAACGCTGGAAATTCCAGGCGATACACCGGTGGTCCGCCAGTGGCGGAGCCCGCCCAAAAATGGGAGGGGGCAAAAAAATTTTTTGGGGAAAAATGTTTGATTTTAGGCGAATAACACTATGTTGTTTCGAAAAATGCCTCTCATAGCACAAAATGACTATGTTTTCCAAAAATGTGGAGGAGTGCATGGCCCCTTTGCCCCCCCCTGGCTACGCCTATGTGGCCCACATGGATTACGTTGAGAATTACTGATTTATATGGAAATGAAAGGTATCGAAGGTCAGCTATGGAAGAATTCCTGGCTTAGATTTTTGAAAGATAGATCTGCTTCTTACATTTTCTTTTTCAAGACCTGAGGCAGACAAGTGTTAATAATTTTCTTGGTCACAATGGCACACAGTCTTCAAGTGTGTGCTGTGTGCATGTCCATTCTCTCAGCAGTGTTGATGATTGTGGCAATGGCCACCAACTCTTGGATTGAGGTAATTATTACACTCGACAAGTAGTGGGTTCTGAAAATAAATGTTTTCTATCCGGACGCTGCTGGGTTCTTATTTCCGAATCTAGCACTGCTAATTGCTCTTTTTATTTTTCAACCAGGGATGTACAAACATGCAAACGATTTCCGCTTACGTGAATTCCCTGCTATCTAAATCAAACAGCTCGTTGGTCAAAGAGAACCTTATTCATGAAAATGGCATATGCGTGCACAGAGGACTCTTCACCAATAAATACACCTTCGGCAGTGCTTCAGAAATCCAACTTTCCACCGCAGGTGAAACGTCTTTGCAAACAGTATCCCTCGCTTTTTTTTCCTTTTACGAAGTTGTTGTGTGCATTTGGCTTTGAAGGTTATTTTTGTGGTAGTAAAACGTACACAATATGAAAATACCTAATTTATATAAAAATACGTAAGAATATCACCAGTCCACAGTATAAATTTCCAGCTGCTGGTCTGACATCGTTTTAGCTGTTATACAACCTTGAAATAGAGAAGCATTAATTCGTTCAAAGATACGTAGATCGAGAATGCAAATCAGTGGTCACTTTTTTAGTTAAGCACATAAAAAAGGCGTTCAATTATGCTTATGGCGGAAGTGGAGGTCTTTGTTTTTGGTTTTATGCGAATGCGCACCGAAGTGACTTTGTCGATGACACTTCCTTGATAACGGTTTGAAGGGGTTATAACCAAGGCTGTGGAGCCGTCGTAGAAACGAAACTGCTTCGGCTCCAGCTCTGGAGTTTTTGGTTTTTATGGGCATCGCTCCAGCTCCGGAGCCAGGGATATCTTGAAACTGTGCGCACCTGCCAAGACCTTTCTGAAACTGGAACTGTTAGCGCTACAGTGACCTTTTTGATGTCCGGCTGATAAAACAAAGATGGTGGAGTTTTCCATCCAGAAGTTTCTAGATACCCCTGGAGCTATCTTTTTTCATAGCATGGCTCCGGCTCCAGCTTCTGTTCGTTTTTTACTCGTTAATATTCTAAAAGCTTGCAGCTTTCAAGCTACGCTAGTAAACATAACGGTTCCTTAAAACCTTGCGAGTAAGCCTAGTGGTTTCTAATAAAAAATCCTACTCTACAGTGGCGTGCTGTGTATTTCGCGCTTAGGCCTGCAATCATATCTTATCTGAATCATACTTTCTGCTAACACCACCAGCATAATTAAACAGCTGAAAGAGCTATGGACATGGGCGTCGGAAGGATTTTTTCCAGGTGGGAGCCAATAGCGGATTTTTCCAGGGGTAGTCAAAAAGATTTTTCCAGGGGGACGAAAAGTGGTGAAATTTTATTTTATCCACTCGAAAGTAAGAAAACAATCTATTTTGCCAAAACTTTAATAGGAAATGCCAAATTTCACAATCCCCTTTTCCGGAGCCGGAGTCAAAAAATTTTGAATTTTGATGAGCCGGATCCGGAGTCGCTTTTCGGCAGTAGCATGAGTGTGCATGGTCTTTATAAATGTCATTGCTTAAGTACAAACATTTATTAATTTCGGTTGCAGCGAAGTTTATTGGATTCTCAAATCTGAAATATTTCGGACTTGGATTGGGGACAAAAAAAATTAGAACAGGAGCGCGGTCGGAGTCTGAAAATGTAACTCCGGTCACCTCTGCAATGTGTTATAGGCTATGTGGAAATTTCCGTGTAGCAATAATTTCTAACACAATGACAAAAGAAAGCGTATTATGACGCTTACATCTCAGGAGCTACCCTACATTTTCGATTTAAAGCAGTGGTTTTCAAACTGATGTCGCGACCCTTAGAGGGGTTGTGCACTACTTTTGGAGGGGTCGTGATTTTATGTACACAGACAGTGGCGTACGCAGAAAATTTTCATGGGTGGTTTCATGCAGTGGCATATGGTGGTCATTTGTATATGATGTGCGCTGTTTGTGACGTCACAATTTGACGTCATAGTCATGTTTCCAAACCAAAGTTTTGGCGAATTGTTGACATATTAGGCCTATGCATATTTTTCTACATCCACTCCCCTCATTTTATGTGTCATTGCACTGAATATAAACTATCAGTGCTCCAAGTTAGGATATCGGAGGAAAATAAACTCAAAGCTACGACACAGCAGTTCACAACTGCAAAAATATCAGGCTGTGCGGTAAAACAGGGGAGTAAAACACGCTGACTAATGTCTTGTCGAATACGAGCAGTCGAGCATAGAAAGTGTGCGGCTGGACTGGATGACCCACATCCCGGTTTGCAAGATCAAATCTTGCAAAACTACACAAGAATTGAAAATGCGCATAAAGTACGCAGGAAACCTTTCGATTTTTTGTTATTTATAGAAGTCCAGCAAACTTTTGTTTTTCTTTTACCCTGCTGAGACATTATCAAGTGCCTGAATGCTTTTATGTTAACAACTGCTGTTTTTGAGATCGTGCAACAGTTCTATTATGCTATAAAGAAACTGGTAATGTACTGTAGCCAATGCGGTCAGCGCTCGCGCTGACCAGCCTTAGCAGACAAAATAAAGGCAATTGTTTCAGATAAAGTGAACTATCGCGGAACACAATCTTAAACATGCGTAGTGGACGAAAGGTCTGCTGAGATGGTTTCTGGACGATAACGCAGATTCCCACCAAAACCTACTGTAATTATCACTTTTTGGCCCATTTACAATATTCCTTGAAATGTGCGTGCAATTCCGTGGTATTTGCATTAAGTCGACAAATTAACAAGGAAAAAGTATGCGAAAACAATTAATCTCCTTTGCGCAGGTAATAACGTTTTTGTAAAATATCAAGCTCAAGGGGGTTAACCCCAAACCCAAAGGGAGATTTAACCCACCCCCCTTGCGTACGCCCTTGTACACAGATTTATTACTTTTGCTTCATTCGAGATTTAGATACGGGTCTTTGGGTTATAGTGGGTTGCTCTGGTGGGTCTCCGTACAAAAAAAGTTGAAAACCACTGATTTGAAGGTTCAACCTGTAAAACGCACTCAGTTTCAATAACGCCAGACCGTGGCCCATCAAAAACTCTTCCGTGGCCCACTAGTGGGCCATAGCCCATAGGATGAGAAACCCTGTTCTAACAGGAACTTCTAGGACGCAAACATAACTTAGTGATTTGTCCCATTGGAAACATTTCTGCTGACGCCCTTGTGCATGAAGGGATTTTTGTTGGACTGTAAACTATTATTGGTAAATTTAGCGTTATGTTCACTGTTTCAGGTGATCACTACGTTAGATCAACTGCAGGCCTGATCATTGCTTCTCTCATTCTGGACATTGCCGCAATCATCATGATTTTCAATAAAGCTTTCTCCTCAGTCGAAGTTCTGAAATTTTGGCACCTTACATCAAAAATAGGAACGGTGCTGCTGGGGATAGCAGGTATCTTTGTTTCGAATTTGAACGAAATTACTGATATGTAATCCCTAATCTCCCCGCTGAATATATATTTAATATATATCACAATGTTTGATTTACGAAAACTTGCACAAAGCTTTTAACTCGAGGTCTACTTCTTTTACATGCAAATAATTGCTGACTGTGTGCTATACATATAGCACTTCAGTAATTTTTTTTAGAGTTTTGTGCAATAAAGAAGGAGAATTAGTGATAATAGTGATAAACTGCATTTACCATTTTACAGCTGTCGTGTTGACTGCGGGCATGATAATTTATTCATCAGTGGAAAAAGTCGACGAATACCAATTGAACAGCCACGACGAAAATTTCCTTGCCTTTGAACAACACCTAAGGAGTGCATACAATGCTAGTCTTTCGTCAGGAGAAAGCTCAACAGTTGTTTACTTTCCATCAATTGCCACTGCTCATTACCAGTTTTCATTTGCGCTTGGTTGGGCATCACTTGTTTTGCTCGTCCTGTGCGTCTTATTCATGCTGAACTCCTTCAGAAAAAAACCATCATCGATCCAACATCCCCCACCCGGTCACGAGTACTACGTTGCGGCTTAAACGTAATGGCTACATTTAGTGTTAATACCGGCACTTATCGCTACCTAGTTTTTCAATGCGATATTACCTTTTTGCGGCAAATATTCCAAGGACGAGAAAACAAAACTTTAAAAGCAGGCTTGTTCTGCAAGTTGCTGTAGTGCTATTCGATCAAACCAAAAAGTCCGTATTTGACTGCAATTGATCTTATGCTTTGGTTACAACGCATTGTGTCCTGTCCAACAAGTTCATGTGCTCTCCTTGCCAATCGCAAATGACACCGGCACTCAACATGTGTTGGGTTTAAGACGTACTGTTAACAATACCTGTTCCCACAAAACCTCGCTTAAAATGGCATGTTGAAATTGCCATTTTAAAACCTCGCTTAAAATGGCAATTTCAACATGCCAGAGAAAAAGTTCGTATTTGACTGCAATTGATCTGATGCTTTGGTTACAACGCATTGTGTCCTGTCCAACAAGTTCATGTGCTCTCCTTGCCAATCGCAAATGACACCGGCACTCAACATGTGTTGGGTTTAAGACGTACTGTCAACAATACCTGCTCCCACAAAACCTCGCTTAAAATGGCATGTTGAAATTTTATTGTTAAAAACAGCGATGTGTTTGACTATTTCCAAACTTAAAGCTTATGGAGGAAATCGTGCTTGAATTGCAGAAACAATTTGGAAAAGTTTTAAGTGAAAAAAGAGTGCTGTGACCAGGATTCGAACCTGGGTTGTCACGGCCACAACGTGAAGTACTAACCACTATACGATCACAGCGTACATAGCAGAGGATGGTTTCGATCC
>JGI24159J19872_10006151_pt1 | contig 15596 bp, 13 predicted proteins | sample Ectturendosymbi4_FD_19872 | JGI IMG/M metagenome (IMG submission 19872) | reverse complement strand
GTTGAGTTTATTTGGCGAAAATTAAGAATTTCAAAGACGAGAAAGAAACCATAGCAATTGCAAAAACGCCAGGGCACCGAAACAACCGGAAGGTTATCGAGTCGTTGCTCCTTGACTGGTGTATAAGGTCTGCAGCAAGCCAAATTTACATCGAATCGTATAGCCTGTGTGGGAAAGAGCTGCCAGATGATCAACACAGTTGCGCAGGGAATGCTGGGTCGCAACCAGTCCCTGTAGGTGGATCAGGTGCTCAGATCCGTAAGGATCTGGGCGTGGCAGAGAAAGTATAAACCCAGCTACAATGAAACTCTGCCCGGGTTGTCATAACCTTTTCGCATCTAGCAAGCTCTGCAAATGTTTGCAGCGGTTGTAGGATGAGGATGAGTCATCCAAATGCAGCCATCATGTGTTTGTGAGCGTGACGTCGATGCGATGGAAAAAAATGTTTTTCATGATGCAATTTTTGTCGTAGGCCAATAAAACTGCCACGGATTGATGTCGAGGCTTTGTACTATTAGTGATTTTGTATCTGTACCATTCCAAATGTTGTGTGCGCATTCTGACTCGCCATTGGTTGTTTCAGAGCCATCAGGTCCTGCACAAATACGTTGCCTTGTACGCCGCACATCTTCTTAAAAACGAAAACGTCATCGAGGCACTGGAGTTGTATCTGCAGCACGGTACGCGCGTCACTTACAGTAGTTGTGAAGTCGCTCGAGTCACCTGCATATTGAAACTTTGCTTTTGTCACTTGTGTCGCTGAGTATGGCTTCGCTTCTTGACAACCACGCTGGCTTTCCAGGCGCGCCTGGCAACATGCAGAACTTCAATATTTACAAGCGGATCGCCAACGACTTGATATCATCGCCTGACTGGGACAACTATAAGACATGGGCTAGTCTTCGTGATGTGCTGTTCGGTTTGGTGAGTATGAGGGTTTTGCAAAATGAGAGATGTTTATAAACTGCTCATATCGTCTTGATGAACTACAGAGTGATCGCCCAGTAGTATTTTGTTGCCAAAGACAGCACTAACATGCTGGTTAACCACATTTATGTTATTCTTTCCCGTCTTACAGTTGAAATACATGTATTGATTGCCACTGTTTTAAACAGCTGTCTTCACAGGGTGTCTCTCAATGCTTGTTTGACAGAACTTGTCAAGACGGATTTTTTGTAAAACCGCCGTTAAGAACTTGCGATTTTGTTTTTCGCCCCCAAATTAAAATTTCGGACAGTTTTTGTGCTCCTTACATATGAAGCCTGTAGAAAAAGCGTGCAGCGAGCGAGTTCCAGTGTATTTTGCGTTGTATGAAAGTTACGGTATATTCTGCTTCAGGTTGCGCTTTTTTTAACTGTAAGCACGCCTTATTTCTTCCGGCTTTTCACGTACTGGTTATGCACGCACAGAGCAATATAGCAGGAAATTCATGGCCGTTTTCACGGAATCAGGTATTTCGGTTTCACAAGATCTTTACATAAAAATGCCTTGGCGTGAAAATGCTTTTACAAGACTCGTTTAATTGCTAAGTTACAGATACACGCCCTTCTGAAAGTTTTTTTTTTTTCTTTCCTGATACAGACACAAAACTTGCAACTCACCCAACAGACCGGCTCCGAAGATTACGACATGTTCTCTATGCTTTTGTTGGTTGCGCATTACTACGCTGTGCGCGCCGCGTGCAGAGAAGAAAGCGGAATGGTAAGTTACGCAGTACTCTTCAGCTGGTCACGTTTTCAACCGAACACCTGAAATTTCCCAGGCGTGGTGGGAAGGAAATTATTCATTTGACTCACGCTTCAAAACCTGTGCCAAACTCTTTTTGCGTCGGTGAAATTAAAACGGTAAATGTGGTTTTCTGATGGACCTGTCCTCTGTTTCTTGCATGTGCTTAATTAATTGCGCCAGGGATCCGCAACTTTTGTCTCTGGTTCAACACTTTCTTGGACATGCTGCGCCGGATCGATCATCTTCAAAAACTGCTTCTTTCGCCTGCTAACAAGTAGAATGGGAGAATCGATCTTTATTTGGTGAAAACCCTTTCCTCACCGCTCTTACGATGCTCGCTTTCTTTTGCTCAGGCTGATATCCTGGCCAAGATCAGCACTTCTCTTCTGCGCTACACGGCAGCCATTCCCGCTGATAAAGCGTTCTACGAAGCTGGTTTGCATTGTAGGGCCGCAGAAAGACTCAACATGGCGTTTGTATTTTGGAATAGGTAGGGCTGTGTTGGTTTCTTCACAGAAGTTTCAAAAACGCTACGTTATTACCCAGTTGAATGGTTGCAACAGTACTTTGTTTATATGCGCGCAAGTGGACTTCGAATTTGCTCATCGATGTTAGACGTTTGAGAACTGGGTTGTGTAGCTGCAAGTTGGCCTGCACCGGTGGCAGCGAAATAACAAAATGTATTTCGTGGCGTCAACACTCGCCGCTGCAACGAATTTCCTCGAACTGCAGGAGATTCAGAGACCACGTGACTCCTGCTGCTGCCGGAAATAAAATTTTGACTCCGGGTCCGAAAAAAATGCGCAGAATCCCGCCGGAGTCGACTCCGGATCCGTGGCCACCTCTGCTCCATACATGCACGCAACAGTGATTTCAGCGTTGCATCATTGGTAATATCGACCAATGGCATGCTTAGAAAGCGAGTGGTGTCACCGCTGATGTAAATTTTGTTATTTCGCGTAGCGGCAATGTGGTGTTTTAATGAATCCAACCGCTCGGTCCTGCGCACTTCATAAGATCTCACCTGAAATTCACTTCCTTTTCCAGCCCCATTTCCTGTTTTTGTTGATCGTTGTTTGCCTTTCTTGCTATTTGCGTAAGCGTTCAAATAGATGTGGATGGGTATGTAAGGCTCCGGCCATGCATCTCATGCTGCACAGTGTTGGTTCTACCAGGCATGGGTTAGCTCGGCCAAATCAAACCCACTTTCATATTCTTTGACATGAAAATTTAAACAAACGTCAAATTCTGTGCATTTTTCTTAACGACCGCGGTTTACGCGAGATTCGTGATGCAGCACTTTGTAGCGTTTTGTGACGTGTATAAAAAATTCCACTTCAATGTTCTTTTTGATTGTATGAACAATTTTACACAATTATTTGCGAAAATAATTCGAAAACAGCCATAGCGCAACCTCAGGGACAATTCTACGACTAAGTCCTCATTACCATTTTCAGTCTTACGTTAGAGCATTTTAAAACTATTGGTTAGATCCAAACTGTCGCTTGACGAAGACACTCGCAGCCTGTCTGACTCGCGCTATTATAGTAAATATTCAATCTCAGGCGGCACAGTTTCATCGCTTTGGGTCTCATCAGCGGAGAAAATAAAGATTTATATATTTTTGTACACTAGGTACTTGGATCTGTGTGAAGCTATCGAGGAAGGCTCGTTGGACATGCTTGACAACTCGGATTTTCAAGAAACAGATATTCCGTTTGAAGTGCCGCTTCCCGAAAAGCAATATCTCCATGTAATTCACTATGAATGAATACTTTCAACGAACAACAAGTGTTGTTCGTTCCTATTTTGACTGCGTCAGTGAAAGTGTCCCCATTTTGCAGAATGCGTGCAAACTGCAAAGAGCATTCTTTTAGATTTGTACAGTGTACACGTGTGTGTGTGTGTGTGTCGCGATTCTTTTTAGTAAGACTAGATCTTTCGTGAGTCTCCCTAGCTGAAGACTCTTATTTGGCCTGCAATTGATTTCTGGGCTCAGTGAACGTATTGTTGACTGAAAAACATTGGAGAGTTGCTGCTGAGCAAGTAAGTGAGCAACTCACGGCATATGGTAACACGCCTGGCTTAAATCAGTGACTCGACTTGACTCAAAGCAGAGGTCACCAACCTTTTTGACAATGAGACCAGGGGCCTAACGAGGTTAGATGGCGCCCGGGGCAAGAAGCAAGTTTGACGCCCCCATGTTCGAACCTGAGCTCTTTCGAAAGCAAATGTATTGCATTGAAGAAAGTACTTGTAACATTGTTGGGATTTTTCCGCGCCCGCCACAGTCATTCGGCGCCAGGGGAATTGTGCCCTCCTTGCCCCCATCGTTATGACCCTGACTGAGACCCTGTTCATAGGAGCCGATTAATGCGCAGGGCTGCCAGTTTGATACACACTTCTGAAATGAAAGGTTTGCTCAATCCAAGTTAAATTATGTTGTTATAATGAATGGTATTGATGTATTTGAAGAAGCTGATCATGTTAATGATATATTCAGAGCAGGCCCTCGGGCGACCTCGTGTTTGCTGGCGCCATGTTGGTGACTCCCCTGACTCAAAGCATAACGCCAGTGAGTCGAACTGGAATGCGCTGAAATCATGGCCTTGGCGTTGAATCGTAATCCATAGCTAATGCTGCTTCTATGTTAACGACGTTGCGGCTGAAACAGACATAGTTGTGATACGTGCTTTGTTTTATGGACTTCTTTCCCTTTGCAGAAAGATATGCCGATAGTATGCGTGTGATGCAAAGAAGTATACTACGCGTTGAAAAAAACATACCTTGTTTTTCTATGATGCTGACAAAATTTTATCAAACAACGTGTCAAAGCCGGTTCCTCTCTCTGCAGGAGGCCGGCCGTGAAGAAGTAAGGGATTGGGTTCTGGCCGTTTCGGTCGACCATAAAGTCGAGCAAGTGTTGCCGCTGGACGAGCGCGAAACGTTCCAAGGAAACCTGTTGGCGCACAACACCGGCATCCGGGCTCTGCCGTGCGTTGTCACAGGTGATGTCTTGTCAAGTCGTGATTACCGTTGCCTGGAGAAAGAACGACCGTATGAAGCTTTTTCATGCTTTTCGCGTCTTGTTACAACTGATGCAGAGGCTCCCAGTCTGTGGTGCACTCGCTTGTACGTCTTTAGTGGCAGGCGAGGCTATTTTGTTCGGAACGCGGTCACTTTTCGCGCGGAATGCAGGTGTTTGCCCATTCTATATAATAATTTACCACGAAACCAAAGTGGTATGTTGGGAAACGTATAACTTCGCATTCCTATATTTGCTGGCAGTAGTAATAGTGAAATAAAATCTAAGGAGATCATGTTGATTGACTGATTGCGTCGCAACCTCAGCACTGCAAATGGTGTTGCTGGAAGTAAATGATGTCACCACCATTTTAACGTTTTTTTCACATAAAACCAAAGTGAACGAGTCACCTTCACCTGATACTCCTTTATCCACGAACTACAGCCTCAAGGATAAAATACGAAGGTTTTTAAACCCTTAAGGTGGCTATTATCTACTTCCAGTATTAGAGCAAAACTGTGCCAAACTTTGAGCTGTTTTACGATTTTCCAAACCAACTATAGTAGGCTGCCTTTTTGAAAACGTACGAATGACTAAGTTTTTATGTATTTTAGTTTGTGTCTGTACAATGTCTCGCGTTTCGAGTTTTTTTTGCGATGTTGGCGAAAATGTTTGTAGAAAAAAGTTGACAATGCGATTCTACGGTTTTTTGTTCCAAGTGAAAATGAAACTTCATTGCGAAGCACGGCGCAGCTTGCTTAACACGCGATCCCTGCCACAAAACTCTTCATGTTCTTGACCTTGGGAATGTGTCAGGGCGGTACTTCAGCCCTCATTTTCAGAAACTCATTTTCATCGCGTATTATTTGACACCTTCAGGTTATCCCGTTCTCAGAAACAAGATTGAGTTCAAAGGTCAAAATCGAGCTGCCAACCGTGATGATTGGCAGAAACTGACCATGGCTGCCAAGATGACGTCTTCGTGGGCATTACAGGATGTCCTACGCTTCCTGAACCAATTCACAGGCGGAGCAGTTTCCGCTGCGAGCACTTACCGCCAGTGAAACTGCCTCTCTGTGCGCATTTCCTGCTCACCGGAAGGGACCAGGTTCGAAAATATCGCACACTTTGCATCAAATAATTCCGAGGTCGTCACTGTTGCTGACTTTGCAGATTAGTTTTATTTTCGTTTTGTTCAATATTTTGATGGTCGTAGTCGATGTGTTATGTACGTCTTTAGCCTACGTCAGTTCGCTTTTTTTGCGACATTTTTGAAAATAATACAATACCAAGCCTAGAATAATTTTGCCGTGGTCGTGTAGTGTGGAAGGAAACGGAGTCTCGTGCTTCACGTTCAATTTGTTTTAGTTAACTTGAAGTATATCTTCCGAGGTCGATGTAGAGTCAGTTTTTTTCGAGATTTTGCGACTTTTTTGCCTACTTGTTTTGAAAAGTTAATGTAGCATTAACATTACTGACAGGTACGAAAGTTTATGCGGAAAAAGTAAGTTCCAATTTCAATAGGGATCTTTTCTATTTCAAGATGGTAAAATCTAGGACCGCAATCACCAAAAAATATTTGAAGGGAAAAGAAAAATCTCAAATTTACGATAATCAAGAAATTTGTTAAACTTTCAAACATTCGGTAAGCAGGGTCTCTGTAACTCGGTTCCGCCCTCTTTTGTTACGGTGCTGGTTAAATTTGGCCACTCATGTAACGCGGTGTTTCCTTAGCAACTGCGAGCGACAAACCAATTGATAACAACACAAATGAGGCTTCCAGGACTGAAAAAAAATCAAAACCTGTCGCCGAGTTTTCGTTTTCTACATGAAAAATAATAATTCGTACGAGATAATGTCGACCTACTTATTTTTCGGTAAAAACCGCAGAGTACAGTGCTGGCAAGACAACCCGAGGGGTTTGCGTCACGAGCAGATCGCACGAGGCAATAGCGGGGAACGTGCTGCATTTTGTGTTAAATCGACGTGGTTAAATATGCGATTAATGGCGGAGCGCTTCTTTATTCTTGTTTGAAGATGCTGGTGATGATTAAACGCAGCTTCGTGTACTGTTTCTAAATTGTGAACTAGCCTGCATTGTGTGGATTGGAGGGTATCAGGATTTTTATCTTAGAAATCCAAGCTTGCTTTACGCAGCCCCAGAGTAATTGATTAATTACCCCTTTTTCTCTTTTGCATTGCACTTGTTTCGGCTCACAAAAACCGAAAACAATCAGGAGTGATTATTCTGCATTTGGCGGTACCACTCAGGATCTGGCGATACAGATATTTCCACTCTTCCTTAAACGTTCTTCTGACAGAAGTCGGGAAATGTGATGCAGTGTTCGCGATGCGTGGTTGGTGATTGCTCGCAATCGTTATCAGTTGAGATGTCCGTGTAGTGGAGCACTGGTCTTGCCTCTCAACTGAGCGGCCTAGCATTTTGTGTTGCCAAGCAGAAGTTAGGTTGTTGAACAGCCTTTCATTCGGTCAAGTTCATCGACAGACTTTTCATGTGCAGAATTAAAAAATTCGTTTTGAAATGCTTTGTCAACGCAGCGATATGACTAAATACTGACAAAAAAGCATGTGCCAACGCTNGACAATCTGATCACTAACGANAACACTGTCAGACCGCTTCAGAAAGCGCTTGGGGGCGGTGATAGTTCTTTGGTAAAGTGTTCGCCTCTCAGTTGGAAGGTTTGGTGTTCGATCCACGTGCCACTGAGTGAATCGCGGTAGCGCTCCTTGGGCAAGAGCGTTCATCTCAACTGACCGGGTAAGAAGCAAATTTCAGGCTTCCGCCTGCCGCCAACTGCGATCACCAAAAATAAAAAAGCGCTCAGACCAAGTGGCGTGTCGAGTCACAAACCCGTCAAGTCAGTCATCTGAAATTTTTCCCAGTTCCGTTTAACTTGTGACCTTGGTCAAGTCAAAAAGTTCTTCGAGTCACAAACTGTCCACTCGAGTTATTTTCGGGTAAAAAATCAAATAATTTCATCTTTTGTAACTTAATTTTAATGCACGTTGAGTGTCATTTTTGTTCTGAAGCATTTTTGGGCGCTATTTTATAGTTCATAACTACATTGTGCTTCACTGCATAATTCTATGGCTACCATGCGTCCTCCTTTTTCAAGAAAAAGAAAATGTCCTCCGAGGATAGTAATAAATGGGAAAATGTCCTTTTGGCCTTTCGTATGTATTTTGAATATATATTGTAGTGCGACTTATGCTTACTGTTTTAGCGTGATTTCGAGTGGCTTATATTCTGGGACGGACAAAGTGTTCTGATTAGAGAACCTTGGTGGCTGGATTTGTGGACATGTTTTGGGATTGTTACAATGCGAGTAGCTCTTCGGATGCCAATCAACACGTTTTCCAAACAAATGACGCAACGAGCGATTCTCCTTCCACGCGTGTCCTCCCATTGGGTGATGGAAATACGGCAGTCCTTCAAAGCTCCATAATTATGATGGTCACCGTTCAATAGACAACATTGANCACGATTTTGGAGNTGTATTACTGTCTTTTTCATCCTATGAGCAGTTCTTTCAATCCACTGGTAGGCCGCACNAGAACACGGGACAAGTGTTGAGCAGCCATTCGATTGTCTCGTAATCGAGAACCGTCTCGTAAGTGTTGTCCAACCACTCCACATTCCATCGGTGATGCGCCCACAGCGCCGCGCTTCAGTTGTTGCCCTCAGATGAACTGATGAGTTGTTGCGCGGCGGGTACAAATGGGTGTCCCGATTTGAGATTCCCTGCATTCCCAATCGGTGGACAGTTGAGCGCCGAGTGGAGCAGATGTCCAGGCTCCATGGCACAGCGTGCAAGAGACACTGTAGCTCCTTTGCGACGAAGCTCAGCAGGTTGGATGCCCGCGAGGAAATAAGATTGTCCGCTGGAGTAGGACGCAGGCTTCCAGTCACAGTTGTCAAGGTGTCGTTGATGACAGTCAATGAGACGGGTGTGAGGTGAACACTACGACACCATGCAGGAGCGCAGTACTCATCTGTTTAATGGACCAGGGCTAGGGTGGCTGTTTGCCTCGTTGCTGCCCCAGCAAGCCGCCTAAAGAGTGCGACGCGTGATGCCAGCTTTTTGCAAAGTCACTCGAAATGTCGGCACTACGTGAACGTCCTGTTCAACGTTACTCCAAGGTATTTAGATCGGAGTAAAAGGGCGGGTTTCAACGTTGTAGTTGACTTTCAGCCCACGTTTAGCTTCCTTGTTGAGATGGAAGACTGCCAACACTGCTTTTGCAGCGCTGAGCTTCAAATTCCAGGTCTGGAGATCAGGCCCGTAACCAGCTTAGAACACCGGGAGAGGCGAAGAGTTTTCAAAGAGGGCCCAAATTTTTTGAACTATGTCCAATATTTTCAAACTATATGCAACACATTTTTCCATGGGGTCGAAAATTTTTCCAGGGGGGCTTCGCCCCCTGGTTACGGGCCTGCTGGAGGTAGGCTAATCACATATGATTACCATGTCTTTGCTTAGCACCCCTTTCACTGCTTGCCAGTCTCCATCAGCTTGCATGATTGCTGGATCGTCGGCGTATGCCTATACTTTATGGAGACGGTGTTTGGCAAGTTAGGAGATGTAGATGTTGAAAAGGAGGTGTGCCAAAACGGATTCCGGTGGGACGCCATTCTTGAGGCGTCGTAACCTGCTGCGCTTGTTACCAGTGCAGGGTTGCCAGAACACTTGAAATTTTTTCATGAGGTACGCTCAGTGGCGTGAAGAGGTCTGGTGATGCCCTGGACGACTGCTTGATTGTATGCCCTCCTAACAAATTCTAGCACTGAGCAGTGGAGTGGCGCATAGTGGTCAACTTTACTGGATATACGCTGTTTGTGACGTCACTATACGACGTCATTTTGACGTTTGGCGTTGGTTTGGCGAAGTTTGTTAACACAGCGTGCTTATTATTCTACACGCACTCTCCTTTTTGTTTTCGTTTCCTGCAATGTGTCACTGTAATACACAAAAATCAATCAGCTCTCCGAGTTAGGAGACCGGAGCACTCAACGCTGACACAGAGCAGTTCATAACTGCAAAAATATCCGGCAACGCGTTAAAACAGGAAAGTAGAATACACTCAGTACTACGTCAGGGAAGTTCACAACTGCAAAAATTTAAGGCTGCGTATTCAAAGAGTGCTGTAAAATACATTCACGTTAAGATGGGGACAGTTCACAAATTAAAAAAATGGCTGCGCGAACGTCTCGTCGAATTGCAGTCGAGCAGAGAAGTTATGCGGATGGGATGGAGGACACCCAGGGTTGACAGTTTGAAACTTGCTGAACTAGCCTACACAAGAATTGAAAATGCGCAGAAAGTACGCAAGAAAACTTACATCTTCATTTATGTGACTGTTATATGTACAACTGCTGTGGGGACAACAAATATGCGTTTGTGTGAGCCGTTATGATCAATCGGCTCAGAACCGTCGCCAGAAAGTGCTCACTACAGGGTTTTACGCCTGTGCAGGGAGTCTTGATATTGAAAATTTGTTAAAATCTCTACTGATTTATAGGATTTCATATTTTGATTTTGGGGGCCTTGGGACTTCGTCTGGAGGGGTGAAGCCCATCAAAGCACCCCTGTGGCGACGGGACTGAATCCGCCTGAAGTGCCAATTAGTGACGAAGTTCGAAATGATGCACATATTTTAAGCACAGGTGTGAAGCTGCATCAGCAAACACCCAGGGTTGCCACATCAAAAAACGAAACGGGAAACTAATGATGCATCTAAGTCAGCTAAACCAAGCAAGTTGAAATAGGACAATTTTGAAATTTGGCTCAGAAAATCAATGAAACGGTCACAATTATTTTTCAATCCTTTTCTGTGAATTTCCTTTGATAGCTTGATCTGGACAAAGTCACGTCAAGAACAGTTTGATTGGGTGTGCGCCGCACACCTAGAGTATAGGTCCCTGGTGTTGAGGAATGTCAGGATTACTGGAGTTTGAGTACGTAATAACTGTAAGCGCCCTGCAGGTCAGCGCTTACATTGAGAGCGCAAGGAGAAGCGCATACCCGGCCAAAGCATAACATCCTCGATAGTTAAATCACTATCGGAAGCTTCCTTTGGCCTAATGGGTTAAGGCGAAGTAAAATAAAAAAACTAGTGCTGATAAAGAACACAAGTTTCGAAAAATGAAATCCATGCAGCATGTGTTAGTAGCCTTACAATAGGAAAAATCATCTTGCTACAGCATTTTAATTTTTGCAGTTTCACTTTTTGGATGCCCACCTTGCCTTGGATGCCCGGGGCCGTCGTCCCGTTTGCCCCACCCCCTCTGCACGCCACTGGATACGGTGGGTGACTTTCAGAAAGCTTGATTTACGTATGAGAAAGTCAGGCTATGTTAACCATGTCCGAAATTGAAACATAAACAAAACCTATTATGACGACACAACCTTTCTTCAATAATTTACTTTTACTACGCAACTGTTCAAGGTGGAACAAATCCATACATTTCTCTGTCCATTTACAATGTTTATTCTTGATTCTTGAATATTCAACGTAATCGATAGTTCTTAAATGAACAATTTCAAAAATATTCAAGAATTTTCAAGGACGCCGGAAAATAGTCAAGGACAACAAGATGTTTTTCAAGAATCAAGGACATGATGCGTTTTAATAGCAAATTCAAGGACAGTCCTTGGCGCTCAAGGACGTCTGGCAACCTTATACCAGTGGTAAGATTGAAGCTGTGATTGCCAACCAGATCCATGATCATGAGGACCACGTGCCTGTCAGGTAGCAATCGCAGTAGCTTGTATAACTGTATTGGACACTTTGTTGAAGCTCTGTAGCTACTTTGAGCATGACTTTGCATTTGCCAACTTTCTTTTGGATGCCAGTTTCAGTTAAGCGTTGAAATAAATGAGCGGTGTTTGTAGAAATGAAATTGCCGGGTTAATTGAAAAGGAAAGCTTGGTAAAACGTAAAACGTTTGACAAAATGTCTTTGTTTTGGCAAATATTTTGGCTGATATAGGCCTGTGGTGCGTGTTTTACATTTGCAATGAAACGTTTAGATCGTTTTACAAATAGATGTTAAATGCCTGTAGAATAAGACATTCGATATTTCACAATCAAAATTTTTCTCTTAAAGCTGTACACTGTGCAACATATTTCTGCAAAACAAAGTCAACTTATTCACAGACATTCCTTTACAAGAAGAGCAAGACATGAAGATCTTTCACCAACTACGAGAAGTCTACCAAATCTTGAACTGCAACCTTTGTATGCAAGCACGAGTTTTAAACAAGCTCAAAACAGACTCAATTTTGTTTCTCAGTCTCGTTTTAAGGCGATAACTTTGACTGAAAGCCCTGCACTAACCGACATTTTCGTGGAATTGGTTTCATTGCACTGGAAATACAAACGTGTTCGGTCATGCCAAAGCAAAAGTGTACCACTAGATTATGTTGTTTGATAGCAATGTTATAAATAAAAGCACTACACCAACTGATATGAATTGATTTTTCAGTTTTGCCTTGAAGTATGTGAAATCTGAAGCTATATATCACAAACAAATTTCTGTATCAGGACGGATCTCGAAATTTGGCCTAGGCGTAAGGATACAGTTACTGTATCATTAAACCATCTTAGTGAGGGTTGGACACAGGGACGCCGGAACGTCGGTGGGGCAGAAAAAGTTGAGGGCAATGGAAACTTACGAAAAACAAAAAAATGATTGCCAATTATCAGGTCCGTAACTAGGAGGGGCGCAGGGGGCTTAGTCAACACCTGAAAAAATTTGCCCCTCCCTGAAAAATGTGTTGGACATAGTTTTGGGCCCCTCTGAATAAATTCTTCGCCTCCCCTGGTGTCCCAATTTGGTTAGGCCTGCCAATTATGCTTGCTACAGTTCACCAATAATGTTGTCTTCAAAAATAATAAAACAAACTATAGACAACTTGTTTCATTTTGATCTTGATAAATCATAAAATTACCTGTGAAAAGACACCTTTACCCTCGCTGTCCTTCATTTGAAAGGTCAGGGAGGCAATGCCACCGCTCTCCGGCGTCCCTGCTGCTTGCCGCTATCGGCAGTCACAGCCTCGCTACATTACCTGTCAAGATGTCTGCATTCAAGAGTCACATGCGACAAAACGCCTAATATCGTAATTTGAAGTGAACATTTGAAGATTTGTAGCCATGTTATTATTACACCATAAAGACCAAGAGTAAAGCAATCCCCTCGAAAATTTGGCAACATGCCCCTGCAGGCAGTAGCACAGCCAGCCCAAAATTTTGTAGGGGCAAAATTTGGTGGGGTCCAGAATTTTTGATTTAAGGCGAATAACACTATTTTGTTTGTGATACCGCCTCTCAAAGCACAAAAGACTATATGTTCTAAAAATTTGCGGGGGACATGGCCCCCTAGGCTCCTCAGCTACGCCTATGCCTGCAGGTAAAGGAGCGGACATGAGTGAACTGCAAGCTCAGCACTGCATGACACCAGAACAGTGAACCTGGCTCTTTCGCAGTGTGAGTGTTGTACCGGCAAATAAACTGCTATTGCAAGAAATAGATCAATTAATCGAAATCGAGATGCTAACGTCAAATTTTCTAGAAAGTTTTAGTTCTTAGCATGGCGTAGCCAGTGCGGCCCCATGCCCCCCCAAATGTTTAGAAGATATAGTCATTTTGTGCTTTGAGAGGCAATATCCCAAACAAAATAGCGTTATTCGCCCGAAATGAAACATTTTGGCCGCCACAAATTTTTGGGTTGGCTACGCTACTGTTCTTGGTCCCACTTTCCAGAGGGGCAAATTCCCATTTTGATCTCAGGGCACATCCAGCCAATAAGTTTAGGGAAGCGATTTCAGTAATATTTGTTAGTCAAGTCTCATCACCTGTGGCGTAACTAGAGGTTTGAGCCAGGGGGGGAAAGTTTATCTGAAGGGGACCCACTAGCCAAAACTCTGTAAAAAGTTAAGAAATAATAGTGACGCTCTGGATGTCGTGGATGTCTATACCAGCTAAAAAAACTGAAAACACCCCGAAAAATGCAAAAAACAACAACCTAAATAATACTAAATGACAAAATGTCAACTAAAGGGGGCCCAGTTTTTACATTTAGCTGCCAGGGTGGTGGCTTGCCCCCTTGTTGGTTACGCCACTGCTCATCACGGATTCATTACTGTAAGGGAGATGAAGGATACTTCACAAGACTTCTGTGACAAATCAATAGATGACACAATGGCCTTGCATTGCGAATGCTGTTTTCCGAATTGTACACAGTCATGGTAAATAAGGTTAATTCGTAGGTTTTAGGGAAGCGATCGTCCCACCTGGATTCGCCCCTGTTTTTAATGCCCTTGCGGACGCCCATAGCTTTGACGTACCACGAGTTCAGAACTGTTTGCTGGAGTTCGGTGTAAAAGCACACCCATAGCCATAATGGTCATTGTTTTCGCATTTACATGTTTAGCAAGAATGTTGACCTCAAAACTAATAACAGAAATTATAGAAAAACATTCTGAATTTCAGGTGTGCCCGAATAGCTGTAATAAATTTGTTTCTAATTGATGTTGATAAATCATGAGATTACTTATGATACTGGTGTAAGGGCACTTGTGTCCCCGTTGTCCCCCCTTCAAAGTACTGGGAGGGCAGTGCCCCTGTATTGTACCCCCGTTCCGTCGTCCCTGGTTGGACATAAACATAAAACAAACACCAATGTGTGTGTGCTGAAAGGAATGATGGCAGCAGGGACCGAGTTTATGGAGGGATGGGGAGGACATGTCCAGTGGTGGGATTCAAACTTTTTATCAGCCGGTTCTATTACAAAAGTCATATTTTCCAGCCGGTTCTGTTACAAAAATCATATTTTTCAGCAAATAAACTAATTATTTTTAATTAATTCCTAATTAACATTTCAAAATAATGGGTTAAGCAAGCATCATTATGTCAAAATTAGCATCAAAATTCATGATGTTGTTCAGGATTGCCTATATTGCTGTATTATATACTTGTAGATTATATAGTTAAAAACCCGAAGGCTGAAGGTATATGATCTCTATGTACCGGCATACTGAATACACACGCTTCAATGTTGCGCTTTTTTGAGTTGTCTTTACTTTTCTTATAACTTTTTTGTATTTTATTGCTTGTAGATTTTATGATTATTTATCTTTTCCAAATTTTAATAATACAAATATTTTATTATATCTTTATTATCTGCCATTAAATCCTGTTATGCTATAAAAAAAAAACACTCTGCTGATGACAACAGGGTGAAAAAAAAGACAGATAATTAAATTGATGATAATCAGGTCGCCATTTGGAAATAACAGAAGTAAAAATTGCAAAATTTGTGTTTAATTTCAATAAAACACACCAAATCTTTATCAAAGAAAAAAAAGTTTATTGAAATTAAACACAAATTTTACAATTTTTACTTCAGTTATTTCCAAATGGCGACCTGATTATCATCAATTTCTTTATCTGTCTTTTTTTCACCCTGTTGTCATCAGCAGAGTGGTTTCTTCAAAGCCATTTCTTGACCGAAGGAGTGGGCTCCCATGAACTAAACGGGAGACCTTCCAGATTAATTATCATAAGAGTAGCTACATTCTCAACAGACTCCTTTTATCTGAATATATGATATTCATTTTCTAAAACCTTCTTTCTGCCTCTGCGGAACTAACAGCAATAGCACTGATAATAGTTTTAGCTTTCTGTACACTTGAAGGAACGTCAGCCTTTGCAAGGTTGCTAGAATTTTGCAAGACATTTTCCACATAGTCTCGAAATTCATTGATACTGATTTCATGATGAAAAACTTTACTAAATTCCCTCAGTTTTTCTTCTGCAGC
>JGI24159J19872_10006149_pt1 | contig 15599 bp, 8 predicted proteins | sample Ectturendosymbi4_FD_19872 | JGI IMG/M metagenome (IMG submission 19872) | reverse complement strand
TAGAGCGAACAGGAGCGGAGATATTCATCCGCAAAGCCACGTTCGAATCAGCTGCTTTTTGCGAACCGCTTGAATTAACCCGGCTCTCAAAGTGTTAATTGAAATATCTTGTACTCCACAAAGATCATTTGAAATGCCTACGTATAATTTAACACAGTTTGCTTTATTAGGAAGTTGCGTCCATATATGAAGATAAGATAAAAACATGCTGCAATCAAGTGTCTATCTTCCTCAATTAAACATGATTGTCAAGACATGTTTTGAAGTACATTTGGCAAACATGCTTTCGATAAAACCTACTTTTTCAACAATAAATACCACACAGTTTTAACACCTTTGGCGCTGGTTGGATTTTCCTGTTTCAGATGTGAAGTCTTTGCAACTCTACAACTTGCCAGGCGATTGAGATAGAGAGCTGTTCAAACCCTTAAAAGACGCAGCGAGTTCTCTAGATTGCATTGAAAAAAATTGGGAGGTTTTATATTTCTGTTTTTTGTGGGTGATGGCAAGGGCTCAAAAGAATCGGATTATAGCCTAATGTCTAATGAAAACTTGAGTCAAAAATTTCCCTTTAGCAGTTGGGCCCAAGCCCAGGTAACCTGAGCCAAGATGGCCTAAAGCCTACCCCACTTTTGACGTCACCCATAAAAAGCTCAAAACTGTTCAATTTTTTTTCAATGCAATCTAGAAGACTCGCCACATCTTTTGAGGGTTTGAACATCTCTCTAGTTAAATCACCTGGTGAGTTATGGAGTTGTAAAGTGGCATGAAAATAGCGGCTCCATGTGGGATTTCAAAGTACGAGTATATTCGTACACTGGCAATGAAGGTGTTGAAACGGGTGGGAACCTATTTACTATCATGGGCTGCATGAATTGTGCATTATTGCTGGTGGGCTGAAAAATCAATTAATTTTTTCCAAAAGTTCTACGTTTATCTAAGTGTGAAGAAGAGTAACTTCTCTTGATTTAATATCTAAGTACAGTAGAATTTGCCCAAGTCGTCACCTCAAGGGGATTGGAAACAAGTGACGATTTAGGTGAAGTGACGAATTATGCAAACAGGTGAAAACTCTATCACAGAAGCTCTTATACTTTATGATAGCAACTTGAATACATAGTGCTCTTATTTGCAGTAAAATACAAGTTTATGACGTTATGGTTGAATACAACAATTAACACCTCTACTTTCTCTGGACTCCTCCATTTAATCTAGCACCTTTTAAATCTTTAACAAACTGCAAAGACATCCCACGTTCTCTCAGTGGGGAGTTGGGTCGCGCTTCGCACCTTGTGTATAAATTCGATAAACAAGTTGTGAGGTACAACAATGCTTAGACATAAGCGTAGCCAGGAGGGTTAGGGGGCCAAGCCTCCCCAAATTTTTAGAACATATGGTCTTTTTGTGCTTCGAGAAGTGGTATCCCAAACAAAATAGGTGCTATTCGCCTAAAATCAATCATTGTGACTCCCCCAAAACTTTTGGGCTGGCTACGCTACTGTTCTCAGATAAAGATCCTTAATTTTTTTAATCCCCACACGTACTAGCTGCTTAGACATCAAAAGCAAAACTGCAAATGACTTATTAGCCGAACAAAACATTTTCAAGGGATAGAAAGAGGTGACGAATTGAGCAAATTCATGAATTGGACGATGGCGAATTAGACAAACAGCAATGTACACAAAATATAGGAATTCTGCTGGGACTGACGAAAAAGTAACGAATTAAGCGATCTGACAAATTAAACGATGACGAATTAGACAAGTTCTACTGTACCTGCTTATCATGGAGCTTCGTTTTGGTACAGTGTTGTACTAGGTAACGAAATTCTGATGCGAGCCATATCAAATATTCACATGGGCCACAGGTTTCCCACCCCTGTGTTAAAACCATGTTTCAAACATGAATACGACTGAATTTGTAAATATGGCCTGTCATGTCAATGTGACCGATCGTGCATTGGAATAAAGCTGATGTTTTCATAAACATGCCAATGTCTGCACAAGCAACATATTCAAAGATAGATGTGCTTCGTTTTAAGTTTTTTATTGTCTTAATCCATAGTAGGAAATAGTGTAGTAGCAAAAATGTCTTTTTTTAAAAATAGATATAGACTCATTTTGTTAAGTAAGCAATCATTCTTTACAAGTTGCCTTGTCACTGAGTAAAAAGTTATTGACAGCTGAAAATTGACATCCATTTGCTCTGTTGTGCAGCAGTTTTGTGTTGGTTGTTTGCTTGCCAGTACTTTTTTAATGAAAAATTTTGTTTTACCAAATGTTACAAAGTCTAACATGCTTGAACATGCATATACTGTAGGTTGTTTAATGTGTTAGTTGAAAAGCTCTGTGCTACTTGCAAAATGATTTGGCTTCAAAGCAATTTTTCATCTGACTGTTAACACCTTTGTTGCCAGGTGAATTTACCTGTAAATCCTGTATTTTCCTGCCACTTTTCAACTCCATAACTCACCATTCAATTGTGCTAGAAAGCTGTTCAAACCCTCAAAAGACTTAGCGTTTCTTCTAGTTTACAATGAAAAAAAAAGTTTTGGGCGTCATGTGGGTGACATCATAAGTGGGGAAGGTTTAACCCTTTTTGGCTGAGGTTATCAGACCCTGGGCCCCAACCGTAAGAGGGAAGTATTTTGCTCAAGTTTTTAGTGGAAACTAGGATAAGATCCAAGTCTTTTAAGCCTTTGATCAACTTTCTAAGGTTTCTGTTTCAAAATTTATGGCCAAAAAAACTGCTTTTGGGTGAAAATTATCCAAAAAGATTATTTTACCCAAATGTTGGTTATTTCACCCATACAAATATATTTATTCACTGTAATTTTAACTTTTACTGTGACTGTTGTTGCTCTCTGTGGATGTCAAAAGGTGTAGCCATGATTTTAACAATGTGATTACCGACAGTAAACATACTGAAGTTACAATTTTCATGTTTAGAGTCATGAAATGAAGTAATTAGCTTTATAAAAAATGTGAAATGTAAGACCATGCTAGAATAGCCATTGAGTGTAGCAAGTACAAAAACTAAATGCGAACAAAAACCAATTGGTTGTGTTAACCCACACTGGACTGTGACAACTTCGAAACATACGACTTATGAGTTTGTAATGCTTATAACAGTGAAATGTGTCATAGCTTAGAGCTATCTTGTTACTACTTTTGCAGAAACACGAAAATTAAAAGATCATGAGAAACCTCTGCTTGTTCAGTTGAACTGGATCAAAGATGATCGAGAAGGTCGATTTCTTTTGCGTAATGAAGATGACAAATTGCCTGTAAGGAAATTAGTTGTTTGTATGGTGATGCTGCAGTCACCGTTTTTTTTCTACTGCTGCTTGTTTATTATGACATTTCTTTTGAGAAGTGTTTGATGTATGCCTTGGAAAGAAACTTCTGGATTGAGTAGGTATTAATTGTTGGGTAATGTAAATTAATATGGACAATAGGCATGATTGACTAGTACAGGGTCTCCTAATTTTTTGTCTAAGAGCCACATAAGCTATTACACCACAGTTCAAGGGACAAACGTCTTATGCAATGTGGTTGTTTCAGGATATGTTATATTCTGCCAAATCAACAAATTTTTCATAAATATATCAGTTTTTCATTATGAAAAAATTTCTTTGTGGCCGGATAAAATAGCTTGGCGGGCCAGATGAAATGGCTTTGCAAGCCAGGTTTAGCTCATGGACCAAAATTTGGAGACCCCAGGACAAGTGCAAGATGAAGTAGAAAAGATAAATCTGGATGGACTCTTACCAGTTTTGAGGTATTGTTCTTTTACTTCAGTAAATCCAGCCCCTACTGGATCTTCATAAACAATTGTAGATTTTTGCGCTTTATCAAATGGTTGCTCGCGGTCTGTCATGTACATGGCTATTCTTAAATTTATGCAGAGTTTGCCTTGATCATGATTTTTGTTTGTGGATAAGACAAGTAATGCAGTGTCTGTGCTCACAGTAAATAACTTGAGCAAGTTAAGCAAATGAAGTATGTGCATGTATAATGTTCTTGTTTTTTACTACATTTCCAGCAAGGAAACATAATATGGTTTAAAACAGTTTATATTTATTGCAACACATTTTGCTAATGGTCCAAGTTTCAGTTTGGATAGAATGTGATGCTACTAGAAATCAAATAAAACATTTCCAAAGAAATTTGTTTAAAAAAGTTGTCAAAATTCTTTTATGTGCTGTCAAGTTATACTTAGTAACCATTTCCCTGCTGAATCCAATATTATAACTCAAATGTTTAGTCATTAGATTTGTTGACGGCAGAAGTAGACCAGCTTGTGAAATCTTGCTCTGTTTCTTCGTGTATTGTAAGCAGTGTGACTATAAATTTGCAATAACTGCTTGACTAGTGCAGTGTGTGTTAAGTTAAAGAAAAAACATCTGTAAATACGGACATAGTTGCAGTTGCAGAGCACATATAGATCTAAAATCCATTGAATGTGTCAGGTATTATCGCAATTTTGAAGTATTTGAAGGACTGCAACATTAGCTTTAACTACTAAGTTGAACTGTTGCAAAGAAAACATGAACTCTTACCTAATCAAGCTTGGATGCTCAACATATATCAGTTAACGACAGAAGAGCAGAGATTCACAACCATATATATACTATGTTTACATGTCAAGCGGCAGTCTGCAAAAACGAGACAGCTCGTTCTGATGTCATTGTACCGTTCGGTTTACATGTCTGAAAGTCATTTCTGTGTAGCAGACGCGTCGGTAAACATCCACTGTCCAGACTAGTGAACAAAAGGTTGTATGGAGTTGGAAAGCATGTACAGATTTCACAAATATGGCAATTGCTATTCATGCCTCTCATGTTGGTGCCGTGAATTATGGATCATGCTGGACACTGTAAAATCCATCCACAGCAGACGTGCACTGACGTTTACAGCATGGGTTGATGTCACATCTGCAAAGTTAGAGGCATACAAATTTCACACAGGTTTCCTAAGCACAATGCTGAAAAACATTTTGGAGATTACCACTTAATATTGCATGTGTCTGCAAGTGCCTAGGTGGAACTTTTGGTGACACATCAGTCAAAATCTTTAACTTACATTGATACTTAAACTAATAGCCTAATGTCACATGAATACAAAACATTCAGTATTTCTTATATGAAATATATCCTATGACATTTTTTCAAGGAGCCAGTGAAATAATTATATATCTTTTACTACTATCACCACTGATGCCAGAAAGTTGCCCTATTTTTGCAAGCCTGATTTATGAAGACTAGTGCAACACACAAGGTTCTTACTTTCAAAACAACTATTCCTAACAGTGCCAAGCCACTCCAGATGATCAATAGCCTATTTAAAGCACATATTTGTATTTGAACAGAGCCTCTAATCATATGTTGTGCACAGCTTTCAGCCTTTATTATGAATAAGCAACTTCTCAGTAATGTTTCATTTCTAAACAATAAGGGATATCTAAAACTGGCAGATAGCCTATAATTCAAAAAGTATATTTTAGTTACTGTAATAACTTTTACTTCTATCACCACTGATGACATGGAATTATTGCACTCAATTTTTTTAATGACATGTAAAGTGGAGAAGTGTTGCAATCAGAAAAGCCCGAGCGGCATGTTCGCAAAGCTTCACACTGTGGCAGCAAGCAACAATAGAGTTCACGTGCCGCGATCACTCTCTGCGTACGCTAGTCGTTACATTCAATTGTTCACAAGTTAATATCAGCAGAGCTTCCACGCCACGATCACTCTTATTGCTTGTTTGCACCACGTATATATGTATTGTTGTTCTTCACACACATCCTGTTCGTGGTGAATCACACATTCAACGCAATGACAACAGAGAGGTTGCAACAGAAGCAAACAGCTTTTAGCAGGGTGGTTTCTGAACATTTGGTTAAGATTCTTGCCTTCAAAATTAGAAATCCCAACACTGCCAACCCAAAGCCTGAACTACTATCTATTGTACAGTAAAACTACCCATCCCTGCTGACGTGCCTTGTCGACTGCATGGTAATTATGCTGGTATTACACTTCTAAAACTGAACTCAACAAACTAACAGTTAAAATAACGGTGCAGTCATATCTTATCTGGAGACGGACACTGAATGCTAGCCGTGCTAGGTGCTAGCCTTACCACTGTGCGAACGTGACCCCATACACTTCATAACGAGATGTCTTCCTGTTGAGGTGACCAACGCATTGGCTCGTTCAGGGTGCTGACTCAGCAAATCACGTTCAGAACCAGACCACTTATCCATATATGGGAATGAGACAATGCAAAACTGGCCATGTAAACGTAGTAACATAGTATTCCATTGTATCATCATTACTGCTTCAAGAAACAGCTGTGTGGATTGCAAACAGGTGTTTGTTAGTCCTAAAATATTGTTGGGACTGCATATGTCAGATTCATACAAAGTAACTGTAATTGTTAACTTAATGTATGTTTATGTATGCCAACAGTGTGTTAAATAAAATTATTTTGTTGCTATGAATTTTAAGTCAGGGGCAGGTTTTCTTCAGGTGAGAATGGAGGTTTTCTGCTTTGTTGGTAGCAACTTGACAAAACCTAAGAGGGGTAAAACTGGTTCGCCTATTTGTTCAGTGTCTGAATTTTTTGGCATTGATTCAATGACGTTATGTTGCTGCAGATTCATGTTGGCAAGGCCCTTTATGATGAAAGTGAGGACACAGTAAAAGGATTTAAATTAACCAGAAATTTGACGAAGAAGGAGAAAAAACTTCAGAAAAAGAGAGAAAAAGCCAATAAAAAGGGCAGGGATGATCCACCATCTGAAACTCAGACACATTTGGTAAGTACCTACTGCAGAGTGCCCCAAGTCTGTAGCAGTTATGCCCTAATGAATAACCATATGCAACAATTTATTCCCATTGTAGAGGTTTTATGCATGTTCTATGTTCTAGAGGTGTTTTGTGTATTGATATGATTTATTCCTTGTAACAATCATTTGTAGGTGGATCAATGTTACAGTAGCTTGGAAGATCTGTTTTCAGACATTGCTCTTTTCCATTTATCTATCTTACTCTGTTTTACTTTTCATGGTTTTCAACCTCTCGTTCATCATGCAGAGATCACTTACAATTGTGGTGCTGGGCAATGTGGTCTCATTATAAATGTTCACCTTTAACAAGCTGCTTTGAGTTTAAGTTGTGGTGTGCTTTTACATCACTGCTTTAACCAAGGCCTGGTTTAAGGTATTGGTTTAAGTTACCATCAAGTAGTTTCCTAGACAGCCCTGACTTTTGCCTGGTATAGGTGTATGTTTTCAGCCAAAGACTGCTGACACTGTTCTGCAGTTGTTTAGGCAGAATGGATTAGCATTTGAGTAGTATTGATTTTGTATGAAAAATGTCAAGTTTTGGTTGAAACAGCTAAAAATTTTAGATGAAATTAGGAAAAATCAAACAAATCTTTTCAAAACGACTTTTGCTAGAGTTTCTCCTGCTGTGAAAAATGTCTAAATTGTTGATTTGGTTGGCTGTGTAACACACACAGCATGAAACAGAAGATAGTAAATTTCCATTGCCTGAGATAGGTTGGCAATTACTGGTGCACCCTCGCTATCAGAATGGTTTATTCTAGGGGCTTGATTTTTTTTCCATATTGACATCATTTATCACTTGCAACATTCAGTCATAGGTAGATCACCTTGGCTGGTTTCATTTGCATTTTTATTTGATTAATATGCATTTTCTTGCAATGCTCTTTTTTACTCTTTTATCTTGCTCTGTTTTGGTTCATTCTTTTATCTCACTCTCTTATTTCAATGTTTCATCCATGTGCATCTCTTTTGTCATGTAGAGATCATTTACAATTTCAATTCAGCTAAATCAGCGGTTCTCAAACAAGGGCGATATTGCTCCCTTGGGGTGATATTGAAAGACAAGGTAGTGAAAAAAACGAAGGGTGTAATAGGCGACAAAAAACAAAGGGGAAAAACCCTCAATGATCAGTTATTTAACTTCACTAGGCTACGTAATGCAAACAATCAACTGCTTGGCTTCTTGATAACTTATTTGCTTAATAATATGATTACTTGGTCCAAATATAACATAACAGTTTGAATGATTACGCTATGGTTCCGCTTTCAGAGCAGTCTCATAAACAGTAAGTGTAACTTTTTAATTGATAATTTTAACTTGTGTCACACAACTACAAAGTTTAATGGAATTTTAACAGCGCAACTGTAATGTAGTAACTTCCATTATGCAATTTATAGAATATATTTCAATAAAATTCTGTTATCATGTATTTGTTGTGCTTCGTACAGCGTGGGGTGCGATAACAATGTGTCGAGAGTAACAAGGGGCCGATAGGACCAAAAAGTTTCAGAAACAGTAAGCTAAATGGACAAACAGATAACCTCGCGCCGACAGTCTTTGACGCGCCCAGCATTTAACAGTTGTAACTCATTTGGCATTACGCGTAATGCTCTTGTACAATGCTGCAACGGAGAAGTATCTTCAAAAAGGTAAACGCCCCCAGAAAGTTTCTTGGCCCTGTTTAGCTCTCATTCGCAAGCAAAATATTACTTCTTGTGTGTTTACCGTAGAGTTGCTCCTACTTGCAAATCGTTGCCTCTTCGTGCCAACCCGTTTGTATGCGCCAGTGTACGATAAAGTGGCGTGATTTATTGAGTACTTGTGTTGATGGTAAAGGCCACATTGAATGGTGTACAGCGCAATTGGATTTTGACAACTCTTCAAGGAGAGCATTCCATTTGCAACAGATTAGTTGGTCATGTATGTTTTGTGCCACGGTAAACTTTGCCCTGAACAATAGGCATAAACTTTACGCATTGAAGCTTGTATTGTCAACAAAATACGACAGTTCACTCTATATAAGTCGTTTCTTTACTGAGTTATCCGAAACCAAATATAATATAGTTGTGAAATTGAGGTACGTTTGTTGCAGGTTTCGCCTGCTGAGCAGTTGTACGCGCAAGTCCCAGAGTCGACGTTTACTCGGACGGTGTCTAATCCGGAGGCCGTTATGAAGAAACGGCGAGAGCAGAAACTTCAGAAGCGCGGAGGTGATTTGAGCGATACGAAGGTGTTTGCCACTGCCATCTTGCAAAAAAGAAGGCTGTTACTGGTTTTTCGCCGTCAGTTGCAGATTGACTGCTACCTTCACCTAACAAGAAGGAGATACTATTGAGATTTGCAGTCGTTTTGTCGTTTTTTAAGTGTCGAAGAAATACTTTCGCACCAGCGTTTATTGGTCAGCAGTAAATTGACTGACTGTATTCACCCACCATAGCCCGCGCATCTAAACCGATCGTTCGCAACAAAGGAGTGTTATACGAGAGTGTTACTATTAAAAAAAGCTCGAACCATCAGAAAAGAAGCAAATATAGCCATCAGTACGCAGCTCACATACAAAATAGAAGAATTAGTACGTAGCTCACATTCAAGGCGAAGATGATTTTCACGACACCAAAAGTTCTCGGTATTTGCCGGATGTACCCAGTGGGACAAATGCGAGTTTCGGCAGATCAGTAGGAATTTATTTGTACCGGTACTTCACTTTCTTAGCCTGCTGTTTTATTCACACACGTTGATTAACAACTGACCTATTCTGAACCGAATAAAGAGAGAATTGGCGATATTAAGACTGAGTCATTTACGCTTGCTGCTGCTGCGACCTGTTATGCGACTATCAAGCCGAAGTGTACGGCAGCACGCGGCTTTTTCGTGAAGCTGCTGCGAATACGATGGTTCCGCAAGACGGAAACGAGTTACTTGAAATTAATCTTGCGAGTTACATGTTTGTTTGTTTTAATTTTTCGCGTAGTTGGTTTCGCATGGAAGTGTTCGTCATCCTCAGGATAAAAAAAATAAAAATTTGGAGTTTTTTTTGTTAACATGAATACGAAAGGTATTTTCATTGCAAGTAATAAATTATTGCATTCCTTAGCATATGAAAAATGTTTTGTTTCTTTGTTATAACCTGCTTCTAAGTACCTACTGAGACCGTTTTTAATGCTTTGCAACTATGAATTTTGACTTACATTTGACGTAAGTATGTTCCACAGATATTTTAATATGGTGGATTTTTTGTTCTTTCTGTTACTCATGTTTTTCGTAGCAGTTGACACCAGGTTTGATTTTCAAACATATAAAGTCTCTCGTTTGGTGATTACTTAATTTTGTTTATTTGACAACATTTCGCTTACCTATTCAGATAGGCTTCCTCAAGGCAATGTCTTCAACCACACTTTATGGTGTTTTTTGACTTTTAACCGGGGGTAGTTTTTTGTGTTTACATCAACCCTAGATATCCTCAAAAAAATTACATCAAACCCTGGATATCCTGCGCTGATCCTGCTCTGCTCACTGTAAACCAGGGATGGGGAACCTGTTTACTATCACGGACCACAAAGATTAATTAATTTTATCTTAAAAATCTGCCCTTATCTTCGCAAAGGATGTAAGGAGAAACAACTATGGCAAGGAGCGAGGGAGACTTCTCTTTGCGTATTGTCTGCGTGTCTGCTTGTGATCGAGTTTCGTTTTGATGCTATGTTGTGTTCGAACTTGGGTAACGAAAATTCTAATGCCGGCCATACTGGATGTTCGTGCGGATCGCAGGATCCCCTCCCCCGCTTTAAAAAACTCACCGGCTTGATTTATTGTCTTCACCTAAAAAAGCAACAGCAAACAAGTACCGCAGCAAATGGAACAAAACAGATGTTGAAAATGTCAAAGATCAAATGGCCCTGTCGCGCCACTGTTCAGTGTTCCATAGCACCGTAATGATAAATAAACCAACCTGTACATGAAACTTACGTTGCTACGTTTGCCGAACAACCCAGTTTTCAATCTCTGGATAAGCGTGACGATAATGATATCACCAACTTGACGCACAAGTTCAAAACACGATCCTTCCCCGTGTGAAATAATTTTGCTATCTTTTGCGCTATCATTGACGTGTTTTGCCCTTTTTCACCGCTACCTTGCTGGCAATGTTGTCAACATCCGTCACAGCGATTTTAAAGGCGCACGGTAGCCGGAGTTTGGTTGCCAACGCAACGAATGCAGTCTTGCGTACGCATTCTACCGACGCCTTGAATCATACGGCGTGTTGTATCAAGCATAAATGGGTCTGTTACCTTGCGCCTGTTTTTTTTCCTTAGACTTTCCGGTCCTTTTTTTGCTGAGACAATTTTGTCAATTGACTCACAGTTGTATTAGAACTCCCCGTAACAGTATTCATTAGTCCATATTTTCTGACATTCTGAGCGAATTAACTAAATTTTTTTCGGTCATTTCAAAAAACGTTCCGTCTATGACCAATAATGACCGAAAAAAGAGCCCAAGCCTTGCACAATGATAATTAGCGTCAGTTAGATTTGAATTTCCAGTGAATGCAACTAGTTTTAATTATCAGTTTTAATTGCCGCAGCTTGTATATTGAGTTATTCACTTTAATCTTGAGTTGTTTGCTTGCTCTGCTGTTGTTTTGGCCCCGTAAGCATTGCTTGCAGTTTTCAGGACTGAGGATGCGTAGTGTTACGTGAAATCGATTTCCTGTTAAAAAGTTGCCGATAGATTCCTTGCGTATCACATGTGGAGAGTATTACTTGAGCAAACAAGTGATTAGCTTTTTTTACGCCACTGCGTTATAACTTCACACCGTTTATTTCCTGGTTGCGGGCATGTTGCTAAAAGTCACAGTTGTAGAAGTAAAAGGAGCAACGTACCTTTTACCAGATGCAAAGCTACAGATTTTGCGAACTCAGGCTAAGCACCTAATCCTTGCTCACACGCTTGCTGCTCCCGCCGTGACCCGTAAAAGGTCTTCGCGCAAAGTTGAGGCCGACGGTGTAAACAACAAGCTGTGATTGACAGTGTTAGCTTTTATATGCATGATTGCATTTGTTTTTCGGCGCTAATGTGTATTTAAAAACTCCTGTTTAATCGATTGTTGCGGCGCATGCAGCAAAAGTTTGGAAGATATACGGAGACAGCTTGAACCCGGAAATCCCGTACAAAACTCTTCTGCTCCTGCCAACCGACAAGACGGAAACTGTGATTCGGGATGCGCTCGACAAGTACGGACTTGGGCACGAAAAGGTGGCCGATTACAGGATCGTAAAGGTAATCAGATCGTCCGAATGTGAAGTGGTGATGAAGTCAGTATGGTTAGCATTGTTGTATTCCACACGAAACGGTTATAGATGATGGCAGTTTTGAAAAACACCGTTGCAGGTGTTAGTTTCGCAAATCACAACCTTGTGCACATCTCGTCCGCGCGCGTCTTCGTTCGCACGTTTTGACGAAGTCGTATTGCAGGTCGTGCTTCCGCCGGGATCCAAACCTGAAGAATGCTTGGAAGGCGGTTGGGGCAAGGAGACTATTCTCGGTCCAGACGAATATCCTTTGGTAATAGAGACAGAGTGGCAGCCGCATCAAGGTGAATTGTTTCGGCGAACAACAAACATACTCATAGTTACGGGCGTAGTGCGATGGAGTGAAGATAGCGCTCTCCCAGCTTGGGCTCTGATGTGAGACTGGCGATGCAAAGGCACGTTTGGTATTCACATCGAACATGCACTGAGCAATGCACGCGTTATATCATAAATGTCTGCACCAGCCTAAATCTAAAAACGGACTTGCGAGTTTTTTTGACACCTCGTGCATTTTTGCAAGGGAGAAACTGCCTCCGCCCAACATGCTGCGCGTTTTGGGCGCTTCATGCACTTTAATTGTTTGGGGCGATTACGCGATTTTTGAACCGCTATCCTAATCGTTGTGATCAACCTTCGAGAACATTCGGCCTGACCTGCTTGTCTGGCGTTTCTTATTGGGAGAATCTGCGACGCTCTGAGTTGCAAAATTTCCTCGCGATGCGCCAGCGTTACTTTTGCGTCGGGTTGCCGGGCCCAGGGTCGCTTTCTATGAAGTTCACTTTTGATTTGCGCATATCATAACTTTTGCCGATTGTTTTGCAACGGTAGTTCAGTAGCTGTTGTCATTGTGCTTGCCATCACTTGAAGGTGAACTTTTGATTGAATTGCTTTTGTGTTCGCCACCGTATAACAACGATACGCAAGGTATTGACATCTGCTTGACTTAAGTGCGACACCACTACCTAGCAAAGAGTGGTTTGTGCATGGAAGAGAAGAATTTAACGGAAAACGAAAATCATCCACTGACCTAACGTCATGTCGACATGCGCCCAAAATAATGAACCTTTTCCTTCAGTTGTTGTTTATGTTAGTTCACTGTTCGTCATCGCACAATTCACTGATTGATGGTCGATTTTCAGGCACGCTGGTGTTCCAGCTGCGCCGCATGAAAGGCTACGTCGGCGACCACAGGACGTCGTCGCTGTCGAAAGTGAAAGCCTCCTCGGTGTCGCTGTCGTCCGGAGAGAAGCCTGACTCGGGAACAGAGGTGGGAAGCTTGCGCGCTTCGGTTCCATTCGTCTTTCCGTACATCCTCTGGCTTGTGACAAGGCCCCCTAAATAGACATCAAGGAGGTCTTGCTCGTGGCGGGTCGCACTGCCGCCTTCTGTTTGAATTGCCGCGGAGATCAGTCCGAGGAAGTGAAATTTACTGAGATTGCGAGCAAAGTGTAATTTCTTTCGCTCTTTATTGTCTGTGTGAACACCTACCGCTCTGCCGTCTTAGTCACAGCGCGTATAGTGTCATCGCATTGATAACCCTTGCGCGAAGCGTAGTGGTTGGTCCGGCTGTTTGTTTACTCGCGAGTTTGAGGCAAGTAAAGTGTAACTAACCAAGCGTTATTGCGCTCTTCTGTAAATCACAGGCTGAACCTCCTGCCAAGAAAAGCGTGAAGCAAGATGAAAAACCATTGCCCAAGCTTTACGAACTGACATGTGAGTCTACCGCAGATTGCACGCTGTATATGGAACTGCCTGCTGTAAACGTTCGGTTGTCCCAGCTAACCAGCTCGCTCGTGTTTCATCAGCTGAAAAGATCGTCACTCATCGTATTCGGCCAAACGTGACCGAATTGGGATGCGACAGCAAGACGGCGACCTACGGGCCGTTCATCAGGCTGCGAGAGGCCTCCGGCCTTCAGCCGACACATTGCGTGATCGCCAACATGGATGCTGTTGTCACGGTAACCGCCTTGTGCGCCCGGAAAGCCGTGCGTCGTTCGCGTTTTTGTTTTTGGCGCGCGTCGTTTTGACTGTTGGCGTTTTCGCGACCTGCGCAGGTCACGCCTCACGAGCGAAGCGACGCAGTGGTTCTCGTCAACGAGCGACGGATCGAGGAAACGACCATGCTGTCCCACGGCGATGTCATTCGTCTTGGACGGAAGAAGCTGCTGGTGTTCGCCGAGCCCGGTCGCGACCTTTCCGTGAGTGAAGAACAAGGTTTTTTTTCGCGACTGCGCGCCGACGTGATTGTGCGCTGAGTTTTCGGAAGACTGTTGAGCATCGCACTCGAACTTTAAAATAGACAAAGAAAGAGATGCAGAGTGAATATTCGTTTGCGGTTCGTGCGAAATCGTGTGTGGTCTTCTTTTATTTGACCCTTTTTCCTGACCCTGAGAATCAGTTTGGAGGGAATCAGTTTCGAGGGATTGCTAGACCCTGCGCTTTTTCACAAGCGTTTCTTTGTTGTCTGCTTTTGCTGCCTTTGAATATTTTTGCTAAGTCCACAGAAAACGAGCCTTCTGCTTTTTTCGTTCAGGTCGCCGACATCAACAAACGAGTCGCATCTGTAAGTGCGAGGCCGAGGCAAGAAAGCAGTCCGCAAAAAAGTTCTTCCCAGCTGCCTGCTGCACGTACGCGTGACGTTTTTGTTTTTTTTTGTGTCAATTTTAACGCGCAGCACTGCTAACCACATCACGATTTAATGCTGGAAAAATTACTTCGCCACAGGCTTCTTGTGTGACTCGTACACACGAGTCATTTTCAGTCAAAGGCTTGACTTTTTAAAAAGTTGCTTAGTATCCTGACATAGACGATTGTATTTTATTTATACGGAGAATAGGTTTCGCGGCGTGCCCTTCGCTTCAACCGCTTTCTATCCGTACGCGCCATTATTTGTACGCCGAGCGGAAAAAATGTTCAATGCGCGTTCCTTTATCACTATCGTTTGTCTGTCACAACATGAAAAATCAATTACGTAACTGTCGTTTGTTGCGTCACGGTCGCCTGGCAATTAAACCGTCGGCGCGTTGCGCGTTTCTTCTGCAGAGCGTTCGCGGGCAGTTTCGGTTGACATCGCGAAGCTCCAGCCTCGGACCAGGCAGAACGAACGGATGCCGCCGTCGAAGCACGAACACCGCTACTCCCGCCCGTCCACCGCCGATCCCACTGAGATCATGGTGTGCTTTTGTAGCAATGGCTTGCTGTGCGCTGTTTTTTTTTGTTTGTTTTTTTTTTACGTGTGCGTAGATAATAGACAGTGAACGCGCGAGCAAGTGGCCCTCGCACAGTTATCGTGCGCCCAAGAAGGGCTGGGAAGACCCACCGAGACCCGATATCATTGTGATAAGTGAATTGTTAGATGAATGCCCGTAGTCAGGTTTTGAGGTTTGGGGGGGGGGAATACGTTTTTAGGGGGCAAGATATTTGTTTTTATTATATGTT